>ODAJ014727542.1_pt1 | contig 39506 bp, 34 predicted proteins | sample 1539241 | NCBI WGS metagenome assembly ODAJ01 (sample SAMN02144231, study PRJEB22623) | gut metagenome | biome: sheep rumen | host: Ovis aries | place: New Zealand
CCGACTAGCGACCGCGCATCGTTCTGGCTGTATGTGGTGTGGCTGACCACCGCCATCCTCATCTTCATTTGGCGAAAATACAGCAAGAGCGTGTTTTCGAACCGTATAGAATGGGCCATAGGGCCAATCAGCCTGGCCTTCTCGATATGTGTGTCGCTCACCAGCTACATCAGGCTGCCCATGGTTGACCTGAGTCCGTACCGCACAGGCACCAATCTGCGCTATTTCTCGATTGACGAACAGTTGACGAAGGACGATGTGCAGTGGGACGAGAACGAACTGTTCAATACGAAGCAGAAGCATAGCACCGTCACCCCGGAAGGCAACCCGATAGCCGCCCTGCAGATTTACAGCGAGGAGAAAGGCGACATCACCCGCGAAATAACCGGCTACGAAGGCTACACCTTCCTGCTTGTGGCCGAGGACCTGCGGAAAGCCAGCACATCGGCCCGCCACGAGATAAACGACCTGTACGACTACGCCCGCGACAACAACTACAGGTTCTTCTGCCTTACTGCGACTAAAAAGTCCAGCAACATAACAGAAGAGTACTGCGTAGAGTCGGGAGGTGCGGAGTACCCTATTGTGAATGCCGACAGAAGCGTGTTGAGCAACATGATACAGGCGAACCCAGGTCTGCTACTGCTGAAAGACGGCACCATCTACCGCAAATGGAGCTACTTCGAGCTGCCCACCTTTGAAGACCGGCTGGAAAACAGCGAGAATGCCAGTCTGCAAACACAGTCGATGCGGAAGAAGTTCATCAGTACACTGGGCGATTTCGCCATCATACTGATGATAATCCTCGCCCTAGACAAGTTTGTAGACCTTGTTAAATGGGCTTGGAGAAGGCTGTCGACAAAAGCCGACGCTAAAGAGAAAGGACGCGAGCCTGCATCGGAACCGGAGAAAGAGCCAGAAAGCACAGACACCGGAGAGATGCAGACAGGAACCGTAGCAGGCAACAAATAGAAAACATTTACTTTATTATTAATTATAAATCAAATGAGAAAAAAGATCGTAGCAGGTAACTGGAAGATGAACACCACCCTGCAAGAAGGTATTGCATTGGCAAAGGATTTGAAGGCAGCGCTTGCTGGCAAGACTGTAAAGTGCGACGTAGTAGTTTGCACTCCATTCATTTCAGTAGCATCAGTAGCAAAGGAAGTTGAAGGCTCAATCATCGGTGTTGGTGCAGAAGACTGCTCAGCACAGGAGAAGGGCGCATACACTGGCGAAGTTGCAGCAAACATGATTGCATCAACTGGCGCAAAGTACGTTATCCTTGGCCACTCAGAGCGTCGTCAGTACCACGGCGAGAACAACGCCCTGCTCATCCAGAAGCTTCAGCAGGCACTCGCAAACGGTTTGACTCCAATCTTCTGCGTAGGTGAAGTAAAGGAAGAGCGCGAATCTAACACCTTCAAGTCAGTTATCGAAGGTCAGATGGCAGCATTGTACACCCTTTCAGCAGCAGACTTCGCAAAGTGCGTAGTAGCATACGAGCCAGTATGGGCAATTGGTACCGGCCTTACCGCAACTAGCGAGCAGGCTCAGGAAGTTCACGCTTTCATCCGTAAGTCAATTGCTGACCACTACGATGCAAAGGTAGCTGAAGAGACTTCTATCCTCTACGGCGGTTCATGCAAGGGCAGCAACGCTCCTGAATTGTTCGCACAGCCAGACATCGACGGTGGTTTGATTGGTGGTGCAGCCCTCAAGGCAGACACCTTCATGCCAATCATCGAAGCTTGGAAGTAATCTAGAACATTCCAAACCAACTATAGAGAGGGTGTACGGAAACGTGCACCCTCTATTTTTTTGTATACAGATACAAAAACAGCGTATAAAACTACAAAACCACAGAAAAAAGCCAAAAATGACCGTACAATCGGTATAAAATGGAAAATTTATTTATTTTTGCATATCATAGCCAGTTAGCGGCTTTATATTTATTTAACAAACAATTCACAACACAAACTATATGGAGAGTATTATAGTAAACAGTAACCTTTTCCTCTATTCCGCTACACTATCGCTATTTGTATCGGGACTATTCTGCGCCTACACGAAATGGAGGCACATCTGCGTCCCTTACAGAAGCAACCCGGACTTTTACTATCCGAGTAGACGGAAATGGATTTTCACCTATGCGATGAGCATATTGCTCATAGGATGTATTTTGCAGCCCAACAATCCAGACAACTGGATAGCCGCCCGCTGCTTCTGCCTGCTAATCACCCCCAACCTGATAGTAACAGGTATAATAAAGCATTGCAGCCAGATAAAAAAGCTAGAGATAAAACTGATATTGCTCAGCCATATACCCATAACCTTCCAAATCATCATCACCATACTGGGATGGTTAGACATGGGCATACTGCAAACCTATGAGTTTAAGATTCTGTTTATTACGGGAGCACTGGGCATCATCTTCTCGATAGCCATTATGCGCACCCTATTCTGGTTGAAAGAACAGATGCGTATATTCTACGAGAACAAATACTCGAACGAAGAAGAGTTTCCAAACAACTTCGCCAAAGACATCATACCGCGCATCATCATCATGTTGCCTATCATTTGGCTGACCTTCATCACCAAGAACCCTTATGTGATGGGCGTCGCCTTCCTGATTATTACAGGAGCCTACGTATTCTTCTTGAACTATGTGCTCGACAGCCACATACAGCCAATACCGGAAGAGTACCAGCCAAAAGACGCCATCAACCCGATAACCGAAGCCGACGAGATGACAGAAAGTTTGAACGAGGACGAGGGGCTGGCCACCAGACCAAACGAAGGTTTCGAGGACCACTTGCAGCAACTGATGGAAACAGAGAAACCGTATTTGAATCCGAACCTCACCATTATGGAGTTGGCCCGCATGATGAACACCAACGTGCCTACCCTACGAAACGTGAGCAAACAAAAATATGGCAGTTTTATAAAGATGGTCAATTTCTACCGGTTGTCGCATGCCAAAGAATTACACAAGGAACACCCCGAATATTCTAAACAGGCAATTGCGGAAGACAGCGGTTTCGGATCGTATAGAAGTCTGCTAAGGGCGGAAAAAGCCGAAAACGAATAGGACAATTCTTAAAAAACGGGTGTAAAAATTGTCACATAATGTGTCATTTTACAGCTAATCGTCTCATTCTTATGCCAAATAAGCCTTTTGTCATAAGATGATAGGTTTTGACAGCAAACAAGTAAGACAAACCACATAACTTTGCACTGCAACCAACAAATAACGGAGCAGTGTTTATTGTGTGAATTGTTTGACTGCTTCGATTTGTGGTGTAACAAAAACCTTAATATCAACTATATTATGAAACAAAGAGTAGACAAAGAAAACTTTGTCTGCTCTTGTTATTTTCTTTCCCCGGCACCCCGGCCACACAAACCGGCCAGGATGTGCGTAAAGAAATGCAGAAAATAAGTATATTTGAATACCGAAAAAACAAAAAGAAGACGATGGTAGAAATAGATGTGACAAAAAACAAGGAAACATTCTGCAACATTCTCCGCTCGACCGAAAGGGAAGGTGTGGAATCGGTAATAGAAGATTTGGAAAAGATGGGGTTCTTCGAAGCACCGGCTTCGTGCAACCACCACTTGAACGTGGCGGGCGGACTTGTCCAGCACTCGCTCAACACCTTCTACGCCGCCGAGAAAATATGGGAAGGCATGAAGCAGCTAGACGCCTCTATTGAGAAGGAAGTGAAGAGAGACAGCCTGATACTGGCCGCACTACTCCACGACGTCTGCAAAGCCGACATCTACAAACAGAGTGTGCGAAAGCGGAAGACCCGCCTAGGGGAATGGGTAGACTGCGACTGCTACAAAGTCAGCTACAAGGACTTTCCGATGGGACACGGCGAAAAATCGGTCATCTTGCTGCTGTGCAGCGGCCTGGAACTAGACGACGCCGAAATGCTGGCCATACGCTGGCACATGGGTTCATGGGGCATTAACATGAACAGCATAGAAGACCAGAAATGCTTCGACACCGCCAAGGAACTCTATCCGCTGGTCAGCATCATACAGAGTGCCGACTCGCTAGCGGCAGGCCTGCTTGAACGCAAAACAACAGACGAAGAAGAAGACTATTAAAAAAAACAAAAAGATGAGAATAAACCTTTATACAACAGCCGCGCTAGCACTAGCGCTAACAGCCTGCGGCGGAAACGTTGCCCCAGAGCAAACGGCAACCGACAAGACAAGCACCGCGCCCTTCTGCACCCCTAACGCATCGGCCACTAAGGCTGAAGGTGGAGAAATCGCCGCTGCTGCCGCCAACACCTATACCTACCAGACAGAAGGTGGCATAGACGCGAAAGTATACAAACCCAAAGAGACCGCAACCATCACCTTCAGCGATTTCCCAAAGACTGTGGAAGAATTCAAGAAAGCCCAAGAAACCCTGGGCACTACCCCAGCAGGAGCCGTCTTACTGGAGTTGTTCGCCTTTGAAATCTACAACCACGACCACGCCGCCGGTACAGAATGCCTGAACATGGCCAACACCAGCAGCAACGTCGACTGCGTGCTACGCATCTTGAAAGACCGCTACAATCCGTCGTACGGCGACTACTATACCCCACAGCTCGTTGCCACCTTCCTGAACGGAGCGACCCCAGAAAACGGCTATAAGGCCAGCAAACCGTTCAAGGTGACCGTACGCAGCCACCCGAAGAACGGATACGAAGACTCGAACTCGCTTAAAGGCACCGTGCTCCACCTAGAGGCGTTCAGCAACGGCTACGACACCAACTGGCGTGGCATAAGCGTGGTGAAGTCGAAAGGCGAGAAATACTACAAAGTGGTCAACAATCCGGCCACCTACACCCAGTGCAAGCCCGTCTCGTTCAAAACCGACGACGAATACACCGACATCTGGAACCAATAAGCGGGGACGACAATGCCAGCAGTATCTGTTATAGTACCTATCTACAACGCCGAACGCTATCTGGCCCAGTGTATCGACAGCCTACTGGCGCAAACCTTCACCGACTACGAGTTGTTGCTCGTAGACGACGGCAGTAAAGACCACTCGGGCGAAATGTGCGACCAGTACGCCCAGATAGACAAGCGCGTCAGGGTCTTCCACCTGCCCAACGGAGGCGTCAGCAAAGCCAGAAACTACGGTTTGAGCCAGGCAACAGGCCAGTATGTGACCTTTGCCGATGCCGACGACTGGATGGAGGCCAACACACTGGCAACCTACACCAGCCACTTCACCGACGACACCGACGTGGTAAGGATAGGCTACATAAAAGAAGGCAAAGAGCAGAAAACAGTCAGCACCCCAGCCAACCAGACCGACCGCCTCAGCGACTACTTCCTGCAAACAGAGCACAACCGCTACCACGCGTTTGTCTGGAACACAATGTACAGAAGAGCCCTTATAGGCGACCAACGCTTCGACGAGAGCATCAGCTATTGTGAAGACCACATCTTCTCGTACGCCTACTACCTGAAATGCAAAAAATTCTGCACACTACCCGACGCACTCTACCACTACCGCGTGCAAGACAATGCGACCCTGTCGGACGTGCAAGACGCCGACCTCTGCTTCAAAGTGGCCGCGTTGGACTATGCCGCCAAAAGCAAGCTCAACAACGACCATAACAAAGCGCTAGAACGACGGATAAACGACGTATACCACCGCAGCGTCAGAAAGGCAATAAGGACCGTGTACCGCAACAAGTCATACAGCTACGCCGACCGCGAGCGGTTTTGGAAAGCGTTTAAACCGGCAGTTACCGAAGGGATGTTCCTTGTAGAGCGCATTTATGCCCTAAGGAGCCACTTTAACTGGATAGACACCTACTTCAGACTCATATACTGACAAGAAAAGGGCCGAAAAACGCAGAAATGAAAGATTATTCACAGAAGATGGGTAAAAAATCACAGCCGGGATAGCATATTCCGGCTATTTTTACCACAGAAATAAACTCAAAATACGATGAAACGCACAAAACTCCTCTGCCTGCTCTGTATCGGCATACTAACAGGCACAACATCGTGCTCGAAAGACGACGATGAAGACTACACCCCCCAGAATTACAACAAACAGGAAACGAACGACCAGCCCATAGATCTCTCGGCATACAAGTTCAAGGGAGCAGAACTCTACTCAAAAGAGACGTTCACCTACGGCCGCTTTGAAGCCCGTATGAAGATGGCCTATGCGCCAGGCTGCATCAGTTCAATGTTCCTGTACTACAACGACTCGTACAAAGGAGGCGGAAAGGTATGGAACGAAATCGACATTGAGGTTATCGGTAAAGATTCGACCGGTTTCCAGAGCAACATCATAACAGGCTCGAAGGAACAGCAAATCACTACCGAGAAAGTCCACAAGCTCGATACCCCTGTCAACACCGATTTCCACACCTACGTGGTAGAATGGACACCAACCTACGTAATGTGGACGGTAGACGGCAAACTGATTCGGAAGACCGACGCGTCGACCGACATCAAGCAACAAGTGGCCGCCCTTGTAGAGGCACAGAGCCTGCGCTTCAACCTGTGGTCGAGCAAAAGCGCCTCATGGGTCGGCAACCTCAATCCGAACAAACTGCCAATCGCGCAATACATCGACTACGTGAAGGTATCGGACTACGACACTGCCACAGGCACCTTCACCGAGCGCTGGACCGACGATTTCGACACATTCGACAGCACACGTTGGGCCAAAGGCGACTGGCAAATGGAACAAGTAACAGAAAGTCCAAATAACGTTACAATAGAAAACGGAATTTTGGTAATGCGTCTTACGAAGGAATATAAATAAAACCTTAAAAATGGAGGAAGAGGGTGTATCGTGAAGATATGCCCTCTTTTTGTTTTGGGGAGCTATTATCCGCACCACTTTACGTGCAGGCAGGGAACACAGACAGGGCCAGCACCATTTCCGGCCATTCAAACAACAGCAGCCCCCCTTAATGGTCGCCGATACGTCTGCGCACAGAAAAGGCCGTGAGCCGCCCGAAAACCGCCTTACACGGCAAACACCGGCACACACTCCAAGAAAGAGCGTAAGCGTTCATCAGGGTAATCCCTTTTCTTTTATGTTCGCAAACTAAATGGATGCTTACAGAAGTCCCTAAAGAGCCCCAAAAACAAAAAAGTCCCACCCTTAAAAGGGCAGGACTTTCTATAGTGGAAAGAATTAGAATCAGTTCTTAAACTTGACAGGGATAACGTTGCCATTAACCTCAGACCAAGTGTCGCCATTGCGGTCGATAAGCACCTCGACACCATTACGGCGAGAACGTGCGTAACCGTCGTTACGGAATTCGGTAATGTAATCGTAAACAACCGGAGTGATAGGAGAACCGCTCCAGTCGATAAGACCGTACTTACCATTCAACTTGATACGGGCCATACCACCCTGGAAGCTCTGAGCCTCGTCGTAAATGCAGTCGGTAAGCGGAGTACCGTCCTTCTTGATGTAACCGTACTTGGTCACCTTGCCGTCTTTCTTACCAACAACAGCACGCATACCAGAGAACTGGCTGGCAGTGTTGTACTGGAAGCCGATTAGCTGCTTACCTTCCTTGTCGATATAGCCGTACAAGCCAGACTTGTTAGCGACAGCGGCCATGCCTTCGCTGAAGACATGCACATCTTTATACGTCTCGTTACCAAACTTATTACCCGCCTTATCGATGAAGTATGCGGCACCATTCGTTTCCTTAACGGCAGCATAACCGTAGCTGAAATCGGAAACATAGCGGTATTTGAGCGGAACAACCTCCTTACCCTGTTCGTTAACGAAGCCATAAAGGCCAGCCTTGCCGACGCGGGCCATATCTTCTTCGAAAGGAGAAGCGTTGTCGTACTTCGGCTTAATAACGAACTTGCCCTTCTTATCGACAAAACCGTACTTGTTGCCCTTTAGGGTTCTGGTCGGATAAGGCCATTTTTCGTTCATTTCCTTTTCAGCAGTCAGACGAGACTTACCGAACGGATGGTTCTGGATAAATTCCTGATAAGCGGCACGGGTGTTCGCCTGGCGTGCAGCATTGAGGTCAGCCTCTACCTTCTTTACAATAGCGTCGCGGTTCTTGCGGGCCTCTTCACGGCGAGCGCGGGCAGCAGAAATTTCAGCCTGCTCCTTTTCGGCAGCAGCCTTCTTTTCAGCGGCAGCCTTAGCAGCGGCAACCTGCGCTTCGGCAGCAGCCGCCTCCTTGTTCGCCTCTTGCTGAGAGAAGAACGCCTTGGTAGCATCGTTAATCGACTTCATTTCAGCATAACCGTTATCGTGAATCGGTTTAGAGTTGAAGTACGATTCAGAAGCGTTGCGAGCAGTTGCATAGTCGCCCGTCTCGTAAGCGATTTTAGCACGCAGGTAGTTGGTACGTGCCGACGAATAACCGAGGTTCTTGTCGCACAAGTCCAGTTCCTGCAGGGCAGCCTTAGCCTTACCCTCGCTATAATTGTTAAGCGCCTTCATGTAATAGTTGTAGGCACTTTTCTCGTTAGCAGAAAGCGTATGCTGTGGCATAACGAACTTGGTAGTAGCCTTCACCCTTTCCTTCTGAGGGGCCACCTTAGTATTCTTAACAGACTTAGCAGTTTTAGCAGGAGTCTTTTTTGCAGGAGCGGCATTAGCGGAAACACCGGCGAAAACCAAACCTGCAGCCATTACGATATATATGAACTTTTTCATTTCTTTAGACATTCAGTTGAATTGGACATTACTCATCTTGAGCGATACGGAAACCAACGGTGTTGCTCTTATAGTTAACATCGAGCAACTGCTTAGAAGAATTGAGGCTATGTGCAGCGTCGTCGGCATAAGAGCCACCCCTAGTGATACGGGTCTTCTTATCGTAAACGTCGGCCACCCATTCAGCCACATTACCAGTCATATCATAAATGCCAAGTTCATTAGCGTCAAGCGTAGCAACATCGTGCTTAGCGTCTTCCGCATTGTAAACCGACCAAGCCACATCGACGATGTTGTTGCTACCGGCGAAGTCAGACTTAGAAGCCTTCTTACCACCGTTAGCGGCATACTCCCATTCGTTAGACTTAACAAGACGGAAGTTCTGTTCGGTCTGTTCGTTCAGTTTCTTAACGAAAGCAAGCGCCTGTTCCCAAGTGATGTTAGAAACTGGCTGGTTGCGGGTTTCCATGTTGAAGTTCTGGCCAGCCTCAGCACCCATCACACGGCGCCACTCGCCGTTAGTGATTTCCTTCTTCGAAATGTAGAAGCTCTTGATTTGGCTGTTACCCTCGACATAGACCATATCGATTTCGCCAAAGCTGCGAGACTCTTTCGACTTGTTGAACTCGTCGATCTTAGCCAAGCGGTGTTTGCAGTAGTAAACAGAAGGGTCGAGTTCGAGCACCTTCTGGTAGTTGATAGCCGCAGTGTTGTAGTCGCCCTTCTTGTAGGCAGCCTCGGCAGCGTCGTAAGCCTCGTTCGCAATAGAATAAGGAGAAACGGTAGAGTTCCAGAAATAGTCGAACTGTGGAATAACAACCGGAGTAGCCGGATTATCGATAAAGTAAGATTTAACGGCAGCAACGGTATCGGCATTAGCCATAGCGTCGGAAATACCGTCCAACATCTTTACCGTATTATTAAGGAATACATATTCGTCGATATCCCACTCAACATCGACCGTAGGATTAACGATTTCGATGCGGTCGGCATTATTGAAAAGGCGGAACACCGCACGGCGTCCTTCACGGGTAGAAGGGTCGGTCTTACCCACAGCGATATTCTGGTCGCTACACCATTTAGCGACAGCGGCATCGGTGATAACCGTACCCACCTTAGCGGCAGACTGCTTACCAACCACCACATTCTTGAACATATCGTTCCAGTTAGACATATTCAAAACAACCGGTCCGAAATCAGCCCCCGACTTTTCGAGGTGGTTCACCACCATAGAAGACTGAGCCGAGCCTACAACGCTTTTCAATTGGTCAGAATAAAACAAAACGGTAAAATTGAAAGTAGCCTTAGTAGGGGCAACATCGTTGTAACGGCGGGTTGGGTGCTTGTAAGCCGCAATATCGGCAGGCTTAACAGCAACGCCACCAACATTATATCCACTTTTCTGCTGAGTCCATCTAACCTTAGCAGTGTAACTAGGAACACCCACAACTCTTTTAATGGTGTAGTCAACATAGCAGGAATCCATCAGGTAGGTGTTCTTACCAGTATACTTGGCCTTACAGCCGAAGGTTCCAGTGTACTGGTTAGCCGCAAACGCAGAAGCAGAAGCTAAAAGGGCTGCGGCAAAAGAAATTTGAAACCGTTTCATTTAAAAAGTTATATTTTTTTATTTTGTTTATATTCCTAATAAGAGCGGAGCGGTTCAGGCTCCAAATCTAAAAGTCCATATTATTTTGAATATCGCAAATATACAAAAATGTATGGAGTTTTTGTTCCAAAAAACTAATTATTGTTGAAAAAAAAGAGCCTTTCACTTTTGAATTTCAGTTCTTATGATTATAGGAGGGTTAGTAGAATGCAGAAAAGTAACTATATTTACGTACTGTAGGACGGTTGAAGCACGACCACACATCAAAAAAACATTACCTTAAACAAAAGAAGATCGAAAAAATGATAAGACGAAAAATCAGGGCGCTCCTATCGCTCGACCACGACAAAATAGAAGACACCGAAGCCATAGAAAGCATCGTAAGCGGTACCAACTTTAAGGGCGCCAGCCTGTGGATTCTTATCTGCGCTGTGCTGATCGCCAGTTTGGGCTTGAACATGAACTCAACCGCCGTCATCATCGGCGCCATGCTGATATCTCCGCTGATGGGTCCAATCATGGGTATCGGACTGGGCATGGGTATAAACGACGGCGACCTGATAGTAAGGTGTTTGAAGAACCTGACCGTCGCCACAGTCTTTTCAGTGGCCACCTCGTGCGTCTACTTTATGTTATCGCCCATCAGCGATGTTCGTTCGGAGTTGCTGGCACGAACCCAACCGACCATATACGACGTGCTGATTGCCTTCTTCGGCGGTTTCGCCGGCATCATCACCACCGGCTGCAAATCGAAGGGCAACATTCTGCCCGGCGTAGCCATAGCGACGGCCCTGATGCCACCCCTCTGCACAGTGGGCTACGGACTGGCCACCCGCCAATGGATTTTCGTGTTCGGTGCCTTCTACCTGTACCTGATCAACACCGTCTACATCGGATTCGCCACCTGGCTTGGCGTACGCATTCTGAGCATACCGAAGCACAAGGTTGACGAGAAGCACCGGATATTGCTGAACTGGAGCTGGATAATTGTGCTCATCATCTTAATACCCAGCATTTTCACCACCTACAACATTGTCCGCAACGAAATACAGGGCAACCGCCTGACGCAGTTCATCAACGGAGAGTTCGGCACGAACAAAGACCTGCAGGTGGTAAACCACCGCTACATAGAGGGCGACAGCATAAACACCGTAGAGGTAACCGTGGTGGGCAAACCGCTGACGACAGAAGACATTACCCTGATAGAGGCGCACATGGGCACCTACCACCTGTTCGACCACGAGCTGAAAGTGGTGCAATCGACCCCGCTCGAGTCAGAAAAAGACAAGCTGACACGCGAAAAAGACTTGGTGAAGACCTGGTTCTACGATATGCAGGAGCGCTCGCTGGCCATACAGTCGCAAAACGACAGCCTACGGCATGAAATAAAGCACCTTGAGCGCCAGTTAGAACGCTTGAAGGAAGAGAACCAGAGACTGGAAGCCGAACGGCAGGCCGCTACGGGCAAAAACAGAAAGACGAACAAGGCGAAATAAACGGGACCGGAATCCGGATTTTCGCCACCAGAAAACAGAGTGCGGGGAAATGGCAATGCCACTTCCCCGCACTTTTTTATGATAGATAACCGCCAGAAACAGCGGAATAACCAATTCACAGACAAAGCCGGCCGACTAATAGCCGAGAATCTTCATCATCGACTTGTAGCTCTGCTCCTTAGCGAAGAGTTTGGTGAAATACTCGCCATTCTCGTCACGGTCAATAATAACCAGCTTAGGAGCCGGAATCAGACAGTGCTGGATGCCGCCAAAACCGCTGAGCGACTCTTGGTAGGCCCCCATGTGGAAGAAGCCGACATACTGGTCCTGGTCTTGCTGGTAACGCGGCATAAAGATGGCGTTAGAGTGAGCCTCGGCGTTGTAGAAGTCCATACTGTCGCAAGTGAGGCCGCCCAAGTGTACACGCTCGTAAGGCTTGTCCCAGTTATTGATAGCCAGGAACGGGAAGCGCTGGTCGATAGCCCAAGTGTCGGGCAGTGTGGTAATGAACGAGCTGTCGATCATGTTCCACAACTCGCGGTCGTTCTGCTTTTTCTGGTTGACGATAGAGTAAAGAATAGCGCCACTCTCGCCCACTGTGTAAGAACCGAACTCGGTAAAGATGTTAGGTTCAGGCACCCCGTTGGCGTTGCAGGTGTTCTTAATCTGCGACACAATTTCCTCGACCATATACTCGTAGTCGTAGTTGAAATCGAGGTGGGCCTGTATAGGCAGTCCGCCACCAATGTTGAGGGAGTCGAGCGTAGGACAAATTTTGCGGAGTTCGCAATACTTCTCCACACAGCGGTTCAACTCGTTCCAATAGTAGGCGGTATCGCGTATACCAGTATTGATGAAGAAGTGGAGCATTTTCAGTTCCACCTGCTTGTTGTTGGCAATCTTTTCCTTATAATAAGGCACAATATCCTTATAGCAGATACCCAGACGGGAAGTATAGAAGTCGAATTTAGGCTCTTCTTCGGTAGCCACACGAATACCCACCTTAATATGTTTGTCGAGACCGTTAAGAATCTGGTCCAGTTCAAACACATTGTCCAAGCTAGGGATAACGTTGGTAAAGCCCTCGTTGACCAGCCGCTGAATGCCTTCGACATACTGCGGGCGCTTGAAACCGTTGCAGATGATGAACTTATCTTTCACCAACAAACCGTTTTCGTGCAGAGCGTCGATAAGGTTAATATCGAAAGCCGAAGAAGTTTCGAGGTTGACATCGTGCTTCAGCACTTCCTCCATCACAAACGAGAAGTGCGAACTCTTAGTACAGTAGCAATAGTTATAATCGCCCATGTATTCCACCTTCGCCATAGCCACATTGAACATACGGCGTGCCTTTTTTATATTCTGCGCTATTTTAGGCAGATAGGCAATACGCAAAGGGGTTCCGTACTGTTTGATAAGGTCCATCAACGGGACATCGTACCAATACAGTTCGTTGTTTTCCACCTTGAATTCCTCGGAAGGAAATTCAAAAGACTGCTCAATCAGATCGATGTACTTATTCTTCATTTCGAATCACATTAAACGAGTAACTAACTTACATTAGACAAAAACCGTGCAAAGTAAGTGAGTTAGATTGCAGAAATTTCTGCAAAATTAGAAAAATAATCAGGAAACGATAGAAGAAAGCCAGAAAAATAAAGGAAGAACAACAGCAGCAAGCGCAAAGGCAAAGAGAGGCGCGACGCAAAAAGCGAAAAAACACGACACATTTTAGAAGATAAGTATTACAAAAAGGGCAAATTATCGCTATCTTTGCAGTAAGACAGACAATAAAAAAGAAAAACAATATGCTAACTCTCAAAGTTATTACAGAAGAGACCGACGACGTGATTCGCCGCCTGGCCAAGAAGCATTTCGACGGCAAGCAGATTATAGGCGAAATCATTGATTTAGATAAGAAACGCCGCTCGACCCAGCAGGAACTCGACAACACAAAGGCAGAAAGCAACCAGCTAGCCAAGCAGATTGGCGCGCTGATGAAGGAAGGCAAGAAAGATGAAGCAGAAGCCGCTAAGGCCAAGACTGCCGATTTGAAAGAGAAGAGCAAGAAACTTGAAGAAAGTCTGACCAGCTACGAGCAGGAAATCACCAACCGCCTGTTGGTAATTCCGAACCTTCCAAACGAACTGGTACCAGAAGGCACCGGCGCAGAAGACAACCTTGTTGTTAAGGAAGGCGGTCCAATGCCAAACCTCGGTGAAGACGCACTTCCACACTGGGAGTTGGCTAAGAAATACGACATCATCGACTTCGACCTCGGTGTAAAGATCACCGGTGCCGGATTCCCAGTATACAAGGGCAAGGGAGCACGCCTACAGCGCGCGCTTATCAACTTCTTCCTTGACCAGGCCCGCGACCACGGCTACCTGGAAATTGAACCACCATACGTTGTAAACGAGGCATCGGGTTACGGAACAGGACAGCTTCCTGACAAAGAAGGCCAGATGTACCACTGCAACCTCGACAACCTCTATCTGATTCCAACAGCAGAGGTTCCGGTCACCAACATCTACCGCGACGTTATTCTTGACGAGAAGGACCTTCCTATAAAGAATACCGCTTATTCAGCCTGCTTCCGCCGCGAGGCCGGTTCATACGGTAAGGATGTCCGCGGTTTGAACCGTCTGCACCAGTTCAACAAGGTAGAGATTGTACGCATCGACACACCTGAGCACAGCTACGAGTCGTTGCAAGAGATGCTCGACTATGTACAGACTCTGGTTGAGAAGTTGGAGTTGCCTTGGCACATTCTCCGTTTGTGCGGTGGCGATATGAGCTTCACCTCTGCCATCACCTACGACTTCGAGGTATTCAGTGCCGCACAGAAGCGTTGGTTGGAAGTCAGCTCAGTATCGAACTTCGAAACTTACCAGGCCAACCGTCTGAAATGCCGCTACCGTACGGCAGCCGACAAGAAGATCCAACTCTGCCACACCCTGAACGGTTCGGCATTGGCTCTGCCACGTATAGTAGCAGCCATCTTGGAGAACGGCCAGTGCGAAAAGGGCATCCGTATGCCAAAGGCTCTGGTTCCATACCTTGGCTTCGAGTACTTAGACTAAGCCAATACCCTATTGGGCATTCAAATACAAAAGAGGATGTATCACCATTGGTACATCCTCTTTCTATATAAAACCAAATAATACAGTTTAAAAGACGACAAAGGAATGAGAATATTACCTGCAGAATGGGAGCCACAAGGGTTCATACAACTGACCTGGCCCCACGAAGATACCGACTGGAACTACATATTGGAAGACGTTACCGCCTGCTATGTGCGCATAGCCACCGAAATAAGCACGCGCGAGCCCCTGCTCATTGTCTGCAAAAACGCGCAACAAGTGCGCCGCCAGCTAGAGGGCAAAGCCAACCTCGACAACATCCGCTTTGCGGAAATAGACACCAACGACACCTGGGCCCGCGACCACGGCGGCATTACCGTTGTAGACACCGCCGAGAGCTTCTTCCAGAGCGAGGTGTGCAACCTCGACGACCCGTTCAAACCGGTATCGCCCATCTGCGAGTGCGAAAGTTCGCACACCGTTCTCGACTTCTGCTTTAACGGCTGGGGACTGAAGTTCGCATCGAACAAAGACAACTGCATCACCCGCGAGCTGTTCCAATCGGGCATACTCAACGCCGACTACGAGAACCGTCTGAACTTCGTGTTGGAAGGCGGCAGCATTGAAAGCGACGGAGCCGGCACCATCCTCACCACCAGCGAGTGTCTGCTCAGCCACAACCGTAACGAACAATTCACGAAAGAAGAGATTGAAGACTACCTGAAAAAGGCACTCGGGGCGAAGCGCATCCTATGGCTGAACCACGGCTACCTTGCCGGCGACGACACCGACAGCCACATCGACACACTGGCACGGCTATGCGACTACGACACTATTGCCTATGTGCGGTGCGACGACCCTTCTGACGAGCACTACAACGAACTGCAAGCCATGGAAAAAGAGTTGCAGGAGTTGACCACAACCGAAGGTTACCCCTACAAACTGCTGGCTCTGCCAATGGCCGACAAGATAGAGATGGATGGCGAGCGGCTGCCTGCCACCTACGCCAACTTCCTCATTATGAACGATGCGGTGCTAGTGCCAACCTATGGTTCAGCTAAAGACGAAGAGGCCATAGCCGTGCTGCAGGAAGCCTTCCCCGACCGTGAGATAGTCGGTTGCGACTGCGTACCGCTCATCCGCCAACACGGTTCACTCCACTGCATCACCATGCAGTACCCGTTTGAACTGCTGAAGTAAACAGTTCGTAAAGGACAGTAAAAAACAGAACATAGAAAAGATGAATATAACAACAACGGCCGGGAAAACGTCGATGGTGCTGTTAATAGCGTTGGCACTATCGCACTTTTTCAACGACATGCTTCAGGCCATTATCACAGCAGTTTATCCACTGCTGAAGAGCGACATGGCCCTCAGTTTCGCGCAGATAGGCACCATAACCCTCTGTTACCAGACCTCGGCGTCGGTATTCCAACCGGTAATGGGAATGCTGCTCGACAAGAAGCCCAATCCGTTTTTTCTGCCCCTAGGCATGATGTTCACCTTCAGCGGGCTGACCATACTGGCCTATACCAACTCGTTCGGAGTCATTCTGGGCAGCGTGTCGCTTGTAGGGTTGGGCTCGTCGATACTGCATCCGGAAGCGTCGCGCCTGACCTCGCTGGCCTCGGGTGGCAAACGCGGATTTGCCCAATCGGTATTCCAAGTTGGCGGCAACACCGGCAGCGCCGTAGGCCCCTTGCTGGCCGCACTGTTCATTGCCCCATACGGCAGAAACCATGTAGCGGCAGTCGCCTGCCTGGCATTTGTAGGCATCCTCGTCATGATACCCATCAGCAGGTGGTACGGCCGTATTTTGAAAGAGGCGAAGTCGGGGAACGGTAAAAAGCGCCACCACCAGCCACAACCACTACCCCGCCGCAAAACCCTGCTGACTATTTGTGTGCTGCTGACGCTCATCTTCTCGAAATACCTGTACATGGCCAGCCTGAACAGCTACTACACCTTCTACCTGATAGAAAAATTCGGTGTCAGCATCAAGACCTCGCAGATCCTTCTGTTCGTCTTTTTGGGAGCGACGGCCATCGGCACCATCATCGGCGGCCCCATCGGCGACAAGTTCGGGCGCAAGTACGTCATCTGGGCCTCGATACTGGGAACCGCGCCATTTGCCCTGCTAATGCCCCACGTAGGCTTTACCGCCACCATACTGCTCAGTTTTCTGGTAGGTTTGGTACTGTCGTCGGCCTTCCCGGCCATCATCATCTACGCGCAAGAGCTGTTGCCCAACCACATTGGCCTGACCTCTGGCCTGTTCTACGGATTCGCATTCGGCATAGCCGGCATATCGGCCGCAGTGCTAGGCACCCTGGTCGACACCTACGGCATCTTTAATGTCTACAATGCCTGTTCGTTCATACCGCTACTGGGAATGGTAGCCTACTTCCTGCCGAACCTGAAAAAGGCGTGAGTCCACAAACCGCCAACCGGCATACCATAATAAAGGTATGTTATATGACAGATTTGTGTGATTGTCCAAAAATGGTAAACACCCTAATTTTGCAGTGTAAAAGAAGGAGGAAGAAAGAATATGACAAAACGGATTACCTATAACAGCCCCAATGGAAAGATAGTAGGATTACTCGACCTGCCGGAGCTAGCCACCGGCGGTAAATGCCCGATTGCCATTCTACTACACGGAATAGGAGACCACAAGGCCACCCCATTTATGAATACTGTATCTGCCAGCCTGCAACAGAAAGGGATTGGCACACTGCGCATCGACTTCAACGGACACGGCGAAAGCGATGGCAGCTTCACCGATATGACCATTACGAGCGAGGTGGGCGACGCTATTGCAGCCATCCACTATGTGGAACAACTGCCACAAACCGAACGCATACTACTGGTAGGGCACTCGCAGGGCGGTGTCGCCTCGATTCTGACAGCCGGACAAATCGGCAACGAGACCATCGACCACCTGGTGCTGCTGGCGCCAGCCGTTGTGCTGAGAGACGGTGCAAGAAACGGCAACATACTCGGAGGCACCTTCAATCCCTACCAGTTGCCCGAAACGCTGCCCATTGTGTGGGGCGTGCTAGGCCGCAACTATATAGAAGACGCCAAACAACTGCCCATACACGAAGAGTTTGTAAAATATAAGGGAAAAACCACCATAATACACGGAACAGCCGACGAAGTGGTTCCGACATCGTATTCCGAAGAACTGAAACGGCTGAGCAGGAACGCCGAACTCGTCATACTTAACGGCTACGGGCACTCGTTCGAACCCGATGCCAGCATAGTGGGCAAGTACATCAGCTAAAAAAACAGGCAGAGACACTCCTGCCCCATGCAACCACCACACCCCCTGCCCAAACAGAGTTGCCACAACCATAAAAAGCGTCACCAATAAATACACTAACAATAAAACAAGGCAATAATAGTTCGCATATTGGACATATTTGAGGAAAGATAAAACACATCTGCACAATCAAAATAAATTTGTGCAAAAAAATGCACACGAATACTTGCAATGTGCAATTTTGTTTCTATATTTGCACAAACAAAAACGAGATGTGCAATAAAAATCACTTCTCAGATGTTAAGGAAATTGCCTAAAGACATCAGCATATTTGTTATTTTTTAGTTATTGTTAATGTAATGTTCGCCCTTGAAAAAGGGGAAAAAAGAAATGGAGGACGCTTATGAATGAAGTAGTGAAACCCGTTTATGATGACTTTGGTTGTGTAATTGACGACGTAGTAATCGGCATTTATGCAGACCAAGATTAGGCAAAGCTCTACCAGAAGGCAGAGTTAAGGCGCACCTGTGCAAGGTGCGCTTTTTTGTTGTGCGGTGCGGAAAAATTGCCAACCAGTGCAAAAACAAGCGCTCCCGAACAAGAATAGAAACGGCTATTATATATATCTTTGCACTAAGAAAATGTCACCACATTACCTTATTTACAACCGATGAGAAAAACAGTTCTTCTATTATTCGCATTTCTTTCGGCTATAGTCTGTTATGGTATAAGGCCCTACCCAGAAACCGGTGCCCTGTTCAACACCGGCAGCACGACCTGCGCCATAGGCAGGCCCCTGAACGAGGTGGTAGCGGAGTTGCTTGACAACAGCAATTTCTTTGACGCAGAAACAGACTACGTCAACCTAAGGACATCGTCGAACCAACATACACATAATAACGCGAAAGGAGGCATAGAGCTACCTGCGCTATCGGAAGAAGACACCCTACTCTACGTGGAGAAACACGCGATAAAAGGAAAGGGAGATGGCGGACTGAACGACACCTGCTTCATTTTCGGCATCTATTTCAGTGCGGCAAACAACGACGCATTGCGCCAGGTAAAGCTGCTGCGGGTCAGTTACTTTACTATCTACGAATCGATTCCGCTCACCCCGTTTACTGTCGACTGGTCACAGAATTATTCACAAACGGCCGAAATCTTTCTTAACTTTCTGTCGCCAGACTACTTTAACAGCAAACTGGGCAACGACTGTCCGAGCCCCAACGAGATACGAACTGCTGAAGAAGAAAACTACTCGGAATTGGTAAAAACAGACGGACAAAACGTGCTGTACAGAAAGACGGACAAAATATCGGCCACCACCAGCACACACCAGGTAAAATATTACAAGACCGACTACATAGTCGGCCAAATGAACTACTGCCCTGTTGAGGTGGAACTGAACGAGGACATCTGCCAGGGCGAAAGCTACACGTTCGGCAACCACGTACTGAGCCAAACCACCAACGCCATCCAGAAAACAAAGACCTGGTACGGCGCCGACAGCACTACCATTCTGCACCTGACCGTGCACGACACTGCCAGCACCACCATCGACACCACCCTACACAGCGGACAAAGTCTGCTGGTTGACGGTAAACCGGTTACCCAAAGCGGTATTTATACGGAAAGAGCACAAACGGTTTATGGTTGCGACAGTGTGGTGACCTACCAAGTAACAGTTCTGGCCAACGACACCACCTACTACCCCATAAAACCGGGTACAGTGGTCACCCCCAACGGAGACGGGACAAACGACACTTGGCAGATCGTCAACATAGACAGGTACAACATCTACACTATACGCATCTACAGCCGTTCGGGCAAAGAGCTTGCCCTGTACAAGAACCACTACGATGGTTGGGACGGCACCTACAAAGGCAAGAAACTGCCTTCGGCAGATTACTGGTATGCCATCAGTTTAGACGAGTCGGATGAGACTATTCAGGGACATTTCACACTAATATGGGAGTAAACGAGCTCGGGAAAAGTAAAGAAATACAACCCATAAGTTCAGATAACAAAGAAAGCATGGCGCAAGACATCTGATAATCGGCTTGAATATCCAGAACGTGCCGTAGAGGAAGGGTTGGTAAACGCTCTCATTCACCGCAACTATCTAGAATTGGGAAGTGAAGTACATATAGACATGTATGACGACCGACTTGAGATATTCTCTCCTGGTGGTCTCGTAGATGGCGGCTCCATCAAAGATGTGGACGTGTTAAATATGGCATCTCGACGTCGAAATCCAATTCTTGCAGATATTTTCAGTCGCCTAAAATACATGGAACGCCGTGGCTCTGGATTCAAAAAGATAGTTTCTGCATATAAAGAACATGAAGGCTATACCGAAGGCATGAATCCTTCATTCTCAACCCCAAGGGATAGTTTTGTCTTGACATTACCAAAATTTAGTATTATTGATATTGAGGGGGTATATGTTAGCAATGTTGACGATGCAGAAGGCAGTCATAATGCAGGTGGTCAGAAAGGTGGTCAGAAAGGTGGTCAGAACGATGCAGGAAAAACCATTGACACCATCCTTCAGCTTATAAAAGAAAATCCAAGCATTACAAGAAAAGTTCTTGCAGAAACAGTGGGTATTTCTCCAAGTGCTATCCAAAAACATATAAACCTACTTAAGAACGAAGGCATAATTATTCGTAATGGTAGTGATAGAGACGGTTATTGGGAAATAAATAATGCAGGTGGTCAGAAAGGTGGTCAGAAAGGTGGTCAGAATGATGCAGGAAGAACCATTGACACCATCCTTCAACTTATAAAAGAAAATCCAAGCATAACAAGAAAAGTTCTTGCAGAAACAGTGGGTATTTCTCCAAGTGCTATTCAAAAACATATAAACCTACTTAAGAACGAAGGCATAATTATTCGTAACGGTGGTGATAGAGACGGTTATTGGGAAATAAAAACAGTTAGCGAAAAAAACAAATAGGATTTACTTATCTTACAACGGACCATACCCCAAGAACTACTACGATGGTTGGGACGGCACCTATAAAGGCCATAAACTACCTTCGGCAGATTACTGGTATACCATCAGTTTAGACGAGTCGGATAAGACGATACAGGGGCATTTCACATTGACGTGGGAGTGACCCAATTACAACAAGCACGACACTGGCGTAAGGGAACTGGGTTACAGCTAGTCCAAAATACACTCGCTGTCAGGGGGACTGTTTTTATTTTACGAATCAACTGTTTTAGAGCAGTTTGACATAAATAAGAAAAAGAATAGAACTTACAGAATAGTAGAAATCGTATTTTTTCATTTATTTTGCGGAAAATTTTCATTGTATGCGCATTATGTGCATGCAACTATACATAAAAAGCGTCAACTGAAGCTTGTTTTTGGTCGTTTGAAACGTAGGAAATTTCAAAGTTGAAAAATCAAGAACAATGCAAAAGATGATGCTGCGGGTGTGTTATATACATTCCGTAAGTGTGCATATGGACAACTCTGTCCATGCACACTTTATGTGGTATTATATATACGCATGACGTGGGTATCTTCTTTGCTTTGTCTATTTTTCATGGTTATTCCTACGACCACAAACGACAGACAGGTAAAGTTTAGACACCCACGTTTTTTTATGTGAAAAATTCTACAAACATAATGTCCTATAGGGGCAATACCAATAAAACATTTAATAATCTTAAAAACTAACATATGATACTAGAAATTACCATTAATCTGATTGAAAAGGCAGAGCCACAACTTGCAATACTGCCACTGCTTCCTGCTATTGCTGTAGGTATCCTTAGTGGGCTTGCTTCTATAGGACTGATTGTAACAGGAAGCATAATATATGACAAATTTGCAGGAAAAAGTATTTGTATTCTAGGTCCAGAGAGTTCAGGAAAAACACAACTTCTGTCTTTTTTAAGGAATGAACCATATCCATATGAAGAACGTCATCATTCTCAGTATGTAGAGTATGAAGAGTTTACAACAGAGATTGGAGAAAAAAAGATAAAAATAAAAAAAGGAGTAGATTTAGGTGGAGAAGAAGCTAGAATTGAAACCTATTATTCCAAATTAATATCAGAAAGCGACTGTATATTTTTTACGTTTGATGTCAATAAATATATCAATGATAAAATATATCAAAAAAAAGAGGTAAATAGCAGATTATACTTCATATATCGCAAAAAAAATAATAAGCCAACCGTAGTATTTGGGTCTCACTTGGATGAACTCTCAAAAGAAGAAAGAAAATCTATTATCAAAACCATTCAAAAAGAAGTAAAAGAAGAAGAATATAAAGAACTGTTACAAAAGAATTTTTTTGTCACTGATCTTCGTGATACTGATCAACTAAAAGAATGTATAAACAAAGTTATATTATGAATTCATATATGACTGCTCAAGCACAAAAAGCAAACGAGCAAACAACATTTGTCATTAATGGAGAGGTTTCTTTATTTTCAAATAGTACACTCCAAAAGGAAGCTGCAAGTAAAATTGCATCAGCAGCCATGGAATGGAAAGACGTTCCGTACAAAAGGGAAATAAAAGAAAAGTTACCTTCATGGTTTTGCTTTAAACAAAAAAAAGGAAAAGGAACCTTTATACAATCCTGCTTCAGTAAAAATCAACTAGACGAGAGTGGGAGAAGAATGGGGTTTCAATTTTTCTGTGATTGGGAAGATGAAGATATTGATAAGGTCTTTAATGAACTAAGAAAATGCGCAGAATTAGCAAAAAGAGAATTAGATGAAGACGAACTTAAAACATTAAAGGAGATAAAAGAAGAAGATAAAAAAAAACAATTTTTAGTAAATGTAAGGACTATTTCTCTAATCTTGCTCGTCATCCTTCTAATCGGCGTAATAATTGAGTTCAAAACGAAATAGGAAAAACAAATCAGCACAATAAACATGTTAAAATTAGATGAATTAAAAGGAGATGTACTCCTAATCGCAAAAGACGAACCTGCATTCTCATACAATTGGGAAACAGAGCATAAATATATTAGACCAGAGTTACAAGTTTTACCATATTCATTCATTGATGACTATAAGAAAGACTATAATCTTCAATTTGAAATAGGAACCAGACTCGTACCAGGATGTATGTTGGTGAAGCACCCTTATCTAGACAACACATACATTGACATTAACAATTTTGAAGAGAAAATGTATGAATACAAGTTTAATCAAATCAAACTTATAGCAAAGAAACTTGGTGCAAAAAAAGTATCAACTCAAATTATAATAACAGACTGTATGAAACGTGATTTTGACGCAGAAGTAGAAGCTAGTTGCAAATGGGTAGAGGTTGAAGGTGACTATAAGAAAGAGATGAAGGATAAACTTGAGAAAAAATTTGTGTCCACAGACACAACAACAGGTGAAATGACACCTGAAACTTATCGGGAGGCTAAAGAGATTGCAGAAAAATCCGGTCTTTCTAATGACAATGACATAATAGACCTACTTGAATTCAGAAAGCCTGGGAGTCCAATTCAAAATAACACAAAACACATAGGAATTGAATTGTCTAAGGAGTCAAACACTTCAAAAGAAATTGCATTTTCTCTAAAAGCAATGAAAGAATTATTCTCTATAAACGCAGAAATTAAAGAAACTATTTGTAAAAAGAGTAATGTTTCATTGGCGGTCGATATTGATTTTTAATCACTGGTGTCCGCTAAGCCTCAAAAGGCATAACAATACAGTCCGCAATGCTTGCAAAAACGGCATTGCGGATTTTTTTTAATTACCACACCAGAATATGCCGCAACCAAACTGTCCGTATGCGAAAGAAAAGATAGAAAAATTAGCAGCGTAAAAGTAAGACAATATGAGTCTGTCCGCTTTATGATATTATTTCGGGTGAGAAGTGTAGTAACGGCTTATTGCCACAGGGGTTCGTTCTCCCACCCACAGGGAAAGCCCTTCATGGAGGGTTGCACACTTGGATATTTTTTCAGAGAAGCAACCAATTTTTATAAGAAAAAGCTATTTTCTGGTCGTAAATAAATTGTTTTCAATTGTATTGACAGTTTTCGGGGGACGCTTTTTTATATGCATTTATTTTGATGCTTTCATATACTTGAGCATTTGGTCATGCAAAAAACACCGGGCACGGAAGAATGCCAGTAACATTTCTTCCGTACCCGGTTATAGGAATTCCGCCATACAGGCAAAAAGGAGTTGTAAGTAACGAAGAGTTACTTATTTATGAACAAACTCGCCATTTTCGTTTAAAAGATAGATGCCACAACCACGACCCACAGAGTTTGAATCGAAGGTTTTTGGATCGTATACGACCTCTATACAGTTGAGGTTATATTCCACGCTGTCGATCTTTGTAGAAGAAGGAGCTAGCTGGTAAATGTCGCGTCTCGTTTGTTCTATTCGGCTCTTTATCCATTCTTTATCTTCATCGACTGAGGTTCCTTCAGTTTTCTGATTTGTCCACCACGTGGTATAAACGGTTTTATGGCCATCGGCATACGTCAAAAAGAACTTCAACGGCAACGAGTACACATAGCCCTTTTCTGCCGCAAATGAAACCAACGGCACAAGTGCCAAAGCTAAAAAAAACAGTTTTCTCATCTTATTATATTTATACGATTATCAAATCAAGTTGTGGATAAGCCTGTAAGCGACCGATCCGGGTGCAGGAGTAGCTGGGCAGTTGTCGGCATCGAACCAGCCGGCGGCAGAAAGCTCGTCTTCCTTCACCTTTATCTCCCCACTCTCGTACTCAGCCGTAAAGGCCAGCATCAGCTGGTCGGGGAAAGGCCAGCTCTGGGTACCCTTGAACTGGATGTTCTTCACCCTAATGCCCGTTTCTTCGAAAATTTCACGGGCGACTGCCCTTTCGGCCGTCTCGCCCACCTCTATGAAGCCTGCCAGTGTGGAATAGACATCTTGGTTGCGCTGCACGTGCCTGCCCAACAAGATTTTATCGCCCTTGCGAACCAACACAATCACACAAGGCTCAATGCGGGGGAAATGGATTTTGCCGCAGGTGGGACAGTATTTTGCGGTTTCAACATCCCTTAGCAGCAATTTTCCGCCACAGTTCGGACAGAACTTGAAGCTGGTGTGCCATGAGAGCAAAGCCCTTGCACGGGCCAAAGAAAAATCGTCTTCGGCGGCAAGTTCAAAAAACGACTGGCGGATGGTTTTAACCGCATAGCCCTCGGGCAAGTCCTCGGTAGAAGACAACTCCATAGCGCAAATGTTGTTTTCCGGTTCCGCAATAAAGCCAACCGCCCTCACCCCAAGCCGTTTCAAGTCGGCAAAAGACAGTTCAGAGCCATCGGCCCGGACCACCCGGTCTCTATTCTGCAGGGCAAAACACTTGCCCGAAAACTCAGCAGGATTTTCAATTATCATAATAATGAGATTTGCTAATACAAAGTTACGATAAAATTCAGTTGAACGAGTTGGCAATTGCCCTGTAAGCCGTATTTATTTTTGCCATCAGCGCCACGCATTCCTCCTGTCTGTCGGCATTCTTCGGCAAATCGGGATGGTGCTGCAAAGCCAGACGGCGGTAGGCGACTTGCACCTCAGCTGGCGAGGCCGAAGCAGGCAGGCCAAGCACCCGGAAAAAGGCAGCGAGGTCGACCTTCTGCTGTACGACCGCCTTGCCGCCACCGCCAGCCGTTTTCTTATGTTCTTCGCTTTGCTGCGCCCTCTGTTGATCTCTCTGTTGCTTCGTTCTCTTCTTCCAGGCAGTCTTCGAGTAGGTTTTCTTCTTTGCCCTATTGGGGGCTAAAGGCTTGTATTCTTCGATAAGCTGTTCTATAGTTTCCTCGCTCAACCTTATAGACACCATCATATTGTTCAGTGCGTCCCACTCGTCTCGATAGATGCCATCGTTAGAGACCGCCAACTTGAAAAGGAGGCGGATGAAGAGGTAACGAATCTCGTAGGGATAACTGCGCACAAACTTCACGTCTTCATACTGCAACTCCGGTTTTCTTGCATGCGGAACTCCCAGTTCGTTCATAAAGGTAGAATAGGCCTTACCCAAATCGGACCCAGTATATTCGAGTTTCAGCAGGAATTCCCTTATCAGGACCTGCCGGTCGTTGACAGCAGAGTCTCCCAACATAATAAAGTCGGAAGTAATCCTCGCCAAAGGCAGCAGAAACGATTTTGAATTCTTCTTGGTACCCGTTTCCATAAAAAAGCGAAAGAAATAACATGTAATAACTATTACCACACAAAAAGCCACTAATTCCATAATAGCACTAATTTTTGATTACGAACCAGACGATAACGAACTCGTGATAAATTCGTACGCCACGTTGATTTTCGCCATCTGTTTCACGCATTCCTCCTGCCGACCTTCATTTTTCGGTAAATCGGGATGGTGCAGCAAAGCCAGACGGTGGTAAGCGTCTTGCACCTCACGGAGCGAGGCCGAAGCAGGCAGGTCAAGCACAGCATAGTACTGCGCCAAGCGGCTATTGGCAACCTTAGGCGCTGCTTTCTGCGAAGCGCCACCCGCGGAAGCGCCCGCACTTCCAGCCCGCGACCGGGCCTGTTCCGACGACCTGTTATAGGACGAAGAGGTGCCACCCTTCGCCCGAGCAGAGGCAGAGGCCGAGGCCGAGGCACCGTCCGCCTTCCCGGTGTTGCCAGACTGCTTCCGCTGTTTGACAAAACCGTACACTTTGTTGTAGATGGCCGTATCGGAATAAGAGCGGAGGGGACCATAGAATTTGAACAAATGGTCGATATAGGTTTTCGAAAAATTCATACCGTTCACCACGGTTCTTAAAAGTTTCCATTCATCGTTCATAATGCCATCGTCTTCAATAGAGAGCTTGAAAAGCAGGTGCGAGATTTTCATTCTCTCGTCGAGTGGCAGATTATGGGCGATAAAATTAATCGACTTGTTTAAATCGCTGGGCTCGTAAATTTGTTTTACCACCAAGTTCCAGTATTCGGAGTTGGAAAGACTGCCACAAATTTTTGCCCTGTCAATCACATCGTCAATCAGTTTCCGCTTTGCAGCGGTGATTTCCCTGTTATAGACCAGCATAGCGGAAATGAGGTTGGCACAATGCGTTTGCAGTTTCAAGTCATTCTTCTCAGCCTTGTCCTTATTTTTAGAGGAAGACATGTATTCAGAGAGGAGAACAGGCTTAATAACAACACATATAAAGACAAAAGCCAAAAGAGGTACAACGAGTCCCATAACTATTTTGTGTTTTGTGTAATGGCGGCATACGCCACATTAATTTTCGCCATAATCCGTACACTCTCGGCGCGTCTTTCTGCATTGCGCGGCAAGTCGGGATGATGGAGCAACGCCAAGCGGTGGTATGCTTCTTGAGCCTCGCTCTCCGAAGCGGTAGGTGCCAATCCGAGTACGGCAAAGGCACTGGCTAACGATGCGGAGACAGGGGCAGGCGCACCCTGCCTAGAAGAGGAAGTACGACCTTGCGAAGACGAAGAATTGCCAGCATAGGAAGCGCCTCTGTATTTTTCAGAGAAACTTTGGTAAGTTTTGTAATTATAACCTTCGGAGCGCAACCCCGCAAACCGCCGGTATAAAGTCGCGACAGACTTATTAAGTTTAAACTGTTCGAGCAAAAACTCCAACAAAAGCCATTCGTCGTACTTAATACCCTCGTCAACAGCAGCCAGTTTGTACAACATTTTCACAAAAGTAAAACGTACTTGGCGTGTAACGTTCTGGTTTATAACATCAATAGCCTGTTTCAATGTAGGTTCGTCCTGACGGGCGCCCAGTTTTCCCAAAAAGGGGATGCAGTTTTTGAAATTGACAGAGATGTACGAGCTTGCCAAATGTTCCTTATTCGAGCTTTTAGGACTCAAGTAAAGCACCTCGTTCACCACACGGACCAGGCAGTCGCCCAAAAAGAACCTTTGGGGTATGTCGTTTTCACCACCGGAAGGCGCGCCAGTGCGCCATCCCGAATAAAGCCTAAGCAGATAGCCGGTATTCGCACTATTCATTTTCAGTCCGTTCATCACATCCATAATGAAGTACCATTCATCGTCCTTAATGCCATCGCCGATATTGGCCAACTTGAATAACTTGTGCACCAGATTACGGCGATCTGAAAAAGAGAGATTCCGTTCCATTATAGACGCAACCAGCAGATTCGTATCTAAATAGGATTTCCAAGTTTTTGCGACAGACATTATGTCGGACGCCTCATAAAAAGAAAATCCCGCTTTTTTAAAGTCTTCTTCAGTCAATTTATAGAAATGCGGATTATAGGCAAGAAGAGTCCCCAAAAGCCTGACATTATCGCTGTATTTCGCATCTTTCCTACCGCACGCATTTCTGAAAAATTCGGACGACTCCTCTGTCGCATAAGATTTAGACCGCGCATCAGACTTCTTCTCAAACTGAGAATCGTCGGACGATGATCCGCCAAAGAGGTCGAGAACCGACATCAAAACAAAAAACAGCAGAAGAACCGCTACAGCAATATATTCCATAAAAACTAAATAACGATTTTATATAAAGATACGGAATTAGCGAAAAGAACACAAAGAAAAGTAGAGAAACAAGAAACCGGGTGCGTGAAAAATGGAACCACCATTTTCCCACACCCGGTTATAGCGATACCGTCTTACAGACGGAGCCCCCAATTGCGCACAGGCAAAGGAGGGGGTTATTATTTACGTTTCTTAGCGCTTGATTTAGTGTTGCCACCCTTACCGCCAAACTTGAAAGCAAGGCCGAAAGAAGCCTCGGCCGCAGCATCGCTTGCAAAGTCGGTTGCAAATTCAGCCTTCAAACCAAAATGTTTGGTAAAGAAGTACTTTACACCGATAAACGGCCCCATAGCAAAGCTGGCTTCAGGGTCACGTTCTACCCAATGTCTTGGACAATGGCGGTGGTAGTCGTGCTCCCATGGGTTGTGGTAGCCACAGTCGTAGCCCCAACCATCTTTATCCTCACCATAAGGAACAAGCAGGTTGATACCCGACATCATACCCGCATACAGGTCAAGCCCCTTAACGAACTCGAAATGGAAGGCGCAACGGAAGAGCGTTTCGAACTGCATAGCGCCAATCTCGTCGTTCCAGTGGTTGAGGTAGTTACAGAAGCCCTCGTAGAAACCGAGGTCGATGGCACCATTCTTACCGAACTTCTTGGTATTGAACATACCCGAAGCCACGGTCCAGTTACCATCGATAGAGACATTCGGCATAAGGGGGTCCTCTGTCGCATACTCGAGGTCGCGTTCGTCAGCCGGAGGCACACCAATCATAATACCCAAATTAAAACCGCCCTTAGGCTGAACATCTTGAATACCGGAAGTTTTAGCCTCAGCATTCATCAAAACACAACACGCAGAAAGTGCAAGAATTATTTTTCTCATATATAACATAACATTTAACAAAAAAAGGTTTGCCCGAAGGCAAACCCACTTAGTTTATTAGATGCAATTAAAATTTAAGAGCCAAACCAGCAGCAATAGGTGCATAGTTATGATCCTTATAAAAATCATGACCAAATTCGACTTTTACACCAACATGTTCTGTAAAGAAGTATTTTGCACCAGCAAAAGCTCCAATACAAGGCTTAGAATCAGTATCATCGCCAATAAACAAGTTTGAGCCACCAAACATACCAGCATATACATCTAAATTTTGTACGAATTCAAAGTGAAAAGCACCACGAGCAACAACACAATGTTGGCTGAAATCATAATCACCAGCAGAGTATGGAGCAAAACCATAATATAAACCAAGGTCGATGGCACCGTTTTGGCCGAACTTGCCAGCATTGAACATACCAGAAGTCAATGTCCAATTGAAATCGAGTGAAGTCATTGCGAATTTTGCATCAACATCATCACATGGAGGAACACCCAACATGACACCCATGTTAAAGCCACCATCAGGTTGAACATCTTCAATACCAGAAGTTGCTGCATTAGCAGTCGCAAAAGTGACCATAGAGATCACTGCCAATAAAAATTTCTTCATTTGTATAATAAAAATTAATTGTTTCCTATTTACAAGAAGTCTAACTGCAAATAGTATGCCAAAGAACATATTTTCACGACCATTTTTCGGCCACATTTTTCTTTTTTTGTCTCAATAGCACCTATTTGTCTAAAACGAAGCCACAATGCTGGCACAGCGTTTCAACCGCCTTCCGGTTCATAAATCCCTTACGGATGGCCTCGGCCCTAGGGGAAGCCAGCAAAGCCTGCAGGTCGTCGGTAAAGATATTGCCCAAGCGGAGTTGCGCATCGGCATCGAGACAACATGGCACGACACTGCCGTCAGACAATATGGCAATATGGTCGCGGAGCGCATAGCACGCCCTAGAAGCGCAACCTTCCGCCACCTGGCCCGGCCATTGGAAGCGGGCCGCATTCTTCAGGTAGATCCCATCGGCCAGCGTGGTGCTACGCTGCGAAAGAACATCGTCGGTCATCGACAAGCCGAACTCGCGGTTTAAGACGTCCAGACAATAGCGGTTAAAGGCAGAAACACCATCGGCGCCCGCATTCCACAACCGCAACGAGAAATAGCAGCTACCCTGGTAAGCCTTGACAAAGTTGCAGACCCCCAGCAAATAGTCTTCCAACCCCTCGGGCGGTATATTCTCGACCGCATCGTGCAACGAGAAATTAAACTGCCGCACTTGGCGAAGGACCGACGGCTCGACCTTCAAACGCCCCAACAACGAGCCGTTGGAGGTGACATTGACGTTGAAGCCATGCTGGAAAGCCAACTGTAACAGCGCACCGAAATGCGGGTGCAACATAGGCTCGCCCAGCACATGCAGGTAAATGTAACGGGTAAACGGTTTGATACGGAGCAACACCTCTTCGAAACGCTGTGGCGACATCAGCACCTTGGCACGCGACGAGGGGAAGCAGAAACTGCAGTTGAAATTGCAGGAATTAGTTATTTCGATGTAGACCTTTTTAAACACTTGCACCAACGGGTAAAAGAACGCACGACCCGGAGGGGCCGTGCGCTATTTCAAAATAATCTTTTCTCAACCAGATTAAGGGTTGTACTCGAGCAAACCTGTGTTGTAACGGGTACGCAACCACTTGCAGTACTTAAACTTGTAACCCACCGAGAAACCGAGGTTCAAGTTGTAAGAGCCGTTCAAGCCTTCGGTCACGTTCAACGAACCGAACAAGCCCGGAGCTCCCGTTTCCAGCTCGTAGCAGCACTTTGCGCCCACGCCATAGTCGAAACGGCGCGGAATAGAGTTGTACCACGCCTGCATGTTCTCGACATCTTGCTGCGAGAAGTCTTGTGCCGAGTTGGCGTAACGCTCTTGCAATTCGTCGTATACAGTGCGGTAGAACGAGTTGTCGGAGAAAGTAGTGACGTCGTTGTCGCCGGCCTTACCCGTGAACGCCCAAGCCACATAGACACCCAAGCCCGGAGAAAGGCGGCCAGGGCCCACGTTGAAGCTATACATCACCCAAATAGGCACCTTGATGTACCAGGCGGAAATATCTTCAGGCAACTTCACCTCAATAGGGCTGAGACCCGAAACGGAATTCTCGCAAAAAGTAAGCGTACCGCCATCGGTCTTAGTACCTTCCATAGAAATCATGAGTTCGGGCTGTAACGACCATTTCTGGTTAATCTGAACTTCAGCCAAAACACCAGCGTTACCACCCACGCGGAACTTGGTTCCATAAAGAGATTCATAATCGCCCGACCACTTGCTCATATTAAAGCCAAGCTGTCCACCGAAGCGAACCTTCACATCGTTTTGGGCGAAGGCGGCCATTGTGCAAAACAGGAGCGATAGAATAATGCCTATTTTTTTCATAAATAGCTATTTAGACTGTTTTTCGTTCTTATAGTTGAAATTATCAATTTACAAAGATAGTATTTTATTGAAATTGAGCAACCATTTTTAAACAAAAAGAATTCAATCGGCTATTCATCACCTTTCATTACCAGACAAAGACGCAGACCGCCATTGTATCTCGAATAAGAGCTAGTGACGTTGTCGGCCTCTAATCCCCTACGGGCAAAAACCGTCAGGTTCTTTTTATAAGAGTCGTAGCCGCCTCCACGGTTCACATAAAGAGCGGGGGAATGAGGAGAAGTTTTCGGGCCAGTAGGATTGTCGGTCGGGCTATTCTTATAATAAGTGCTTGAATAATAGTCAGAGCACCACTCTGCCACATTACCAGCCATATCGTACAATCCCAGTTCGTTAGGTTTACGCGTTTTCACGTAATTAATATATACGTACGAAGAATTGTAATAGTCAGAATCGTAATAAGCCACTTCACTGAGATCATTGGAGCCTGGATATTCGGTCCCCTTCGACTTTGTGCCACCACGGGCCGCATATTCCCATTGGGCCTCGGTAGGCAAAACGAACCCCATGTTTTCAGGCAGTTGTCCATCGTCGTGCAGGTACTTGTTCAATGCTGGAAGGAAGTCTTCGACCGCCTCGGTATAAGAGATTAGGAAGACCGGATAATACTTGCCGACCTTGCTGTAATTGACCCAGCCCGTTTTATACATGCCCAGCAAATCGGTCCACAAGCCTTGGGTTACTTCGGTTTCCCCAATATAATAGCCCGTCAAGTAGACTTTGTGAACAGGCCCGGCATCTTGATCGGCACTTTTCGAATAGTTGTCGCCGTCAGGATCTGAACTTTGCGCCCCCATAAAGAAAGAGCCAGAAGGTACACCCACCATTTTAAAGTACGTATCACCAACCTTGAACTCCTTGACGGGTTCCTCTTCTATGGTGAAATCAATGGCCGGCGTCGGGTCGTCGTCAGAACAATAGCATTCGTCTTGTTTGCATCCCGCAAAAGCAACCAGTAGCGAGAAGGCCGGTATAAAGTATTTTAAACGCATAGTAACAGAAATTGATGATTAGAACAAAAGGAAACCGACTCCGGCACGGAGCGAGAAGGTGTTGGTACTCCAGAAATGGCGGACCGCATAATAGCCGATATTTGGCAAATCGTCTTCTTCGGCCTTACCCAAGAACGGGAATTCGGTACGCATAGCGAACGACACCCTCAAGCGGTCGTTCAGGAACAGGTGGTTGTAACCCAGTTCAAGGTAACCCGCCCAAAGGTCTTCGTTACCCGCACACTGCTCATTCGAAAAGCGTTCTAACACATCCTTGCTCGGAAGTTTCGTTTTTTCAGCAATAAAGGAACGCGCCGCATAATCGAGACAATTGCGCCGCCACTGCACCTGCAGTTTGTTAACCCCCACCTGTATGTATCGGCCATAAGGGGCATTCGACGTTTTAAACATATATTGGCGGTAGCCAATTCCGGCCTCGAAAGACCTTTCTTCGGCCTTACGGTTGAATTCTAACGAAAAGTTATATTCAGAAAATTCCAGCAGCGGCTTGTCTTGGTAAAAGAAATCGGAATAAGGCACGAAGCGCGCCTCCAGCATGAGGCTACCCTTCCGCCAAAGAATGGTTTCGATACTTGCCGAAAAGAAAATGTTACAATCCCAAAAATGATATCCTTCCATCGACTTCGTCTCACAGTCTTTCTCGTCAAAATAGGAGTCAGAGTCGAAAGTGGTGTAAAAAGGATCGTCTGGTTCAGGAACAGTTATAAACTGGCTGTTGTAATCGAAAAGCCTTACTACCTTGCTGGAAGTGTAGACGTTAGCATCGAGCAACACGCGTTTACCAAGGAAACCCTGCGCACCAGCCACCAAAGGAAGGCAGCAAAGAATTGTTGAAATCAAATATTTAGAACGCATAAACTACTCTCCTTTTTTAACATTAGACAAAAACTGGTACAAGAATTGGTGAAGCCGTGGCTGCGTGTTATACTTCGAAGCCTTTAATACCGCCTTGTTGTCGGTGTCGCCCGTATCGAGGTCGGTAAGGGCAGCCGAAGCAACCAGTCCGCGCAGCCTGATAAAGCCACCCGCAACCACTGCAGGCAAGGCATAAGGGACCGCAACACCGGCCATAACACCGTGCATTTTGAACTTTCTTTTTGTCATATCGGCAACACGCAAATCGAGCATCTTGGTAATACCCTCCTTCTTCAACAAAGAATCGAGTACCGGATTTTTCAGGTTAACCAAGCCCTTGTCCGAGCCCGCAATGTTCTCATACTGCAGGTTTTTCAGCAAGATGTAGAAGTTATAGTTCTTCGTATTCGGATTGTTTTTCACCAATTGTTCGTAACAGACGAAATCGATGTCATATTTGTGTCCCCACTTAATAAGGTTGTCCTGCATTTGCCGGTCTTTTCTAGCAAGCGACTTACCATCGCCATAGTAAAGGGTAACCAACAAGACCTTTCCCCCCTCGAACGCTTTCTTGTTTACGTTGTTTGTCAGTTCGTCGAGCGCATCCTCCACATCCTTCTTCTCATCTGACTTTGCCGTAGAGCTAAGCATATTCACAAAAGCAGAGTCCGCCTTCATATCAACCAGCATATAGTTCAACACGGTGAAACTGGAATCGGGAAGCACATATTTCTCACGTATCTGCTTCTGCCGAATGTTGTCGTACTTGCTGTCGCGGCGTTTTTCAGGCGCGGCAGCAGTCTCTCCGCCACTGGCCTTAGCAGTAGGGATGTTCCGCTTGCTCTTTCTTTTAGAAGCCTGCTTGGCATCAGGCTTTTTGGTCTCATTAGAGGCAGGCTTTACGTTACCAGACGCCTTAGAAGCGTTTTCGGCCACCGGCTTACCAGTTCCAAGAAGGGCATCAACCTTTTTCTGCGCATCGGCCACAGAAGTACCCATAGCGAAGTCGCAGAAATCGGAAGTCGAAAGGCTGTAGTTACGCACCATCGCCATCAGGCTTTTCGTAATAGGCGCCAAATCGGGATTAACCTTTTGTGCCTTCCAAGCGAAACGGAGAGCAAGTACAGCCACTTCCTTCTTTTTGAGTTTACGGAGGAAGTAATAGGCAGCGCCACTCTCTCCCTCTGTCTTTTTATAGTCGGGAACAACATCGGTAATGTCGCCGTCGGCCTTATACTTAGCCACCCCATAAAGCGCCTGGGCGGCGAAAGTCTGAAGGTCGGCATCGTCCTTATTGTCGGCCATCATCACGTAAGTGTTGTAAAAAGCCTCACCGAAATCGTGATTTTTCAGGAGCAGGCAAACCGACTCCTTGCGGGCCAGGAAGCGTGCACGGTCGAAAGCGGCTTCAGTCAGCAAGAATTCCGTACGCCCCTCATCGCTCAAGTTCTTTACCAAATCATCGGCGTTCTGTCGGCGTTTCTTCAAGTTCGGATGTGTGTCAAGCGTGTCGACATAGTCCTCACGGCTGACGATAGGGTTCAGTTTCGAGGTGAAATACTCATCGGGGAACTTATAGTCGGCCGTCTCTACAAAAGAGCGTTCGAAAGCCTCTTCGTCGAACGGCAGGTAGCTGTACTGCAAAAGGTCGAACAACCCAGGAACCGCCTCGTAACTATAGTTCGTTTTCTTGTAGAACTCGGTAATAGCGTACGAATCGGCCTCTAGTTCCTTCTCGCGGTCGCGCATCGTTTTTTTCAGCGCATATTCGGCAACCGATTTAGCCTTTTTCAAATCCTTCTTATTGGCAGAAGAGCCGTGTTTTTTGTCGAAATGGGCAATTTCGTGAGCGAGAACCAACGCCAGCTCCGCCTCGCTGGTAGCCTGCGCCACCATACCCAGATTCATAAACAAAGAACCGTCGGGACACATGAAAGCGTTAGCTTCAGGCGACTTATAGAGGTAAATGTTTATTTTTTCGTGTTCAGAATTCGGGTTCGCCTTATACAGAATGTTGGCGATAGAGTCGATGTAGGCATTAACAGGCGTACCATAAAGCACCCTACCCGAACGGAACAGACTTTGCACCGTACGTTCGTCGTCAGAAAGTTTTTCTTCGCCCAACAGGCGGACCATGTGCTCGGGCATTTTACCTTCGCACGACATTGGCTGATAGTTTGCGGAACGGCCAAGCACCGCCAACAGCAAACCGCCACCCAATAGAAAAAGTTTTTTCATATTAAAATAAATATAGTCGTTATACACGGCCTCCTTGCCCTTTAACAAGAAGACATCGAGACAAAGTAAGGATTAAACGGCCAGACTATTTTTTCACCGACCGATTGCGCGGATTAGCCTTCGTTTGGGCAGGAGCCGGCTTAGATTCAGTTTCAACAGAATTAGTCTTTTCCTGCTTCTCAACCGCATTTGCTACCGGAGCCTTGCCATTGCGGCGGGTAAAGTCTTTAACCGCCACCTCTGGCAATTCGAACGAGCCGATAGAACCATACTTATTGCTACGGGTCAAGACATAGAACTTATTGCCAGCCCTTGTAAGGTAGTTGTTGCAACCAAACAATGTAGGCTCCGCCCCCGACAAGTTGAAACACTTCTCCCCATCTTCGCCAAGGCGGTACAAAGTAATATACGCCGGATTGGCAGGTTTGTATGCGTACGTAGGTTTGCCGTCTTTCACCTTGTAAACCGATTCGTTATACAACAAATAAAGGTTGTTGCCATAAGGGAAAACAGAATAATAAATGTCTACACTAGACAAAGGCACCACTGCCGTCTTTAATTTCTTTGCGAAACGGTCGACAAAGCTAGCCTTTTCGAAAGAGCCGTCAGGATTTATCTCCAAATTGAAGAAACCACCCCAAAAGTTCTTGTTGACACAAGAGTTGTTGGAGCACTGCGTCAGAATTTTATAAGGGAAACCCGTCAGCATAACCTTTCCGTTGTCAAGTTCGGTAATATAGCTTAACTCCATGTGGCTGTAGACCTTCAGGGCAACCTTTTGTTTTTCGAGCCAAACATCATTAAAATGGTATTTATGGTATTGCTCGTTCTCGAAATTTGACTTTTCAAAAATATTGTAATAAAGGTCAAAATCGCCCGATGCATTGCCACCATTACGCAGAAGAATCGTCAACACCATATTCCCATTATGCAGAATTTGGGAATTCAGCGAACTCAGATACGATTTTTCCGGCATTTTGAAAACCGAACGTTGCATCTCCTTATCGGCATCAACCCAGAAAGTTTCTACATTAGTCAGCGTTTTCGCCTTTTTCGAATCATACGTTTTCAAGATGAACACCATTTCGCCCTTATCGGTAATTTTGCAACCAGACAAATAATAATAAGGGGCAGCTGTTTTGAACGAAATTTCGTTCTTCTCATATTCATCGGTCAAGAGGTCGTAAACCACATAATAGTGCGAGTAGTCGTTCTTCTCGGTTTCCACCGTCATAAGGCAAAGCACCTTCGAGCTGTCGGGAGAGATAGAATAAGAGAACGCATAATCGGGACGTTTCACCAAAGAGATTTGGAAAAGTTCCTTCGAAGAATTCGTTTTCAACGTTTTCGTGTTCAATTCATCGCAAAACAGTTTAAACACACGCGTATCCTTGTCAAATTCTTTTCTAAACAACTTGAGCGTCCGGTTAGGAGTAACGCAGGGGAAACCGTCGAACTCAAGTTTCGAAACAATATTTCCGCTCTTCATATTGTAACAATAGAGCGAGTCTTTAATCATAAAACGCCCCGCCTCGGTACGGAAATAAATATTGCCATCGAGATTGCCGTAGCAGACACTTTCAAGCAGATTCATATTCAGCACCTTATGCCACCCCCATTTGTCGACTTGCAACGAAGAGTTTTTGATGGTTTGGGCATTAGCTGCCGGCAAAAGAGAAAGGCACAACAGCAGTAAAGAAACGATTTTCTTCATGATAATTATAATTTTACGGAATTTGTATTATTACGAAATGTAAACTTATTTAAGAACAGCTTCAGTTACCAGCTACTTCTTCACTGAACGCTTACGCGGATTGGACTTCGTTTTGGCAGGAGTCTTGGCATTGGAATCAGCAGTTTTTCCACTGCTTCCGCCAACACTGGCAGAGTCCCTCCCAGCAGGCACACCCTCCACACGGGCAGGCCGTATTTCAGGCAGTTCGAAAGAACCAATAGTAGCGCGATTGAAATCTCTAGTCAAGACATAGAATTTATTACCTTTCCTCGCCAAAAATCTGTTATAGGCAAAGTTGGACGGAGTTGAACCCGACAAATTATAAGCCTTTTCTTCATCAGCCCCAACCTGCCACAAGGTAATATAAGCCTGACTTCCAGGTTTATAGCCAGCGTTCTGCTTGCCAGCCTCCACTTTTTTTACCGACTCGTTGAACAACAAATACAGGTTATTGCCATACACGAATGCATCATAATAGGTATCGACATAACGAGGGCTCCGTGTCATACTGATTTTCAATCTTCTAGCCATACGTTCAATATAGCTTGACTTTTCTAGTGTTCCATTGGGGGTTAACATTAAATTGTAAAATCCTCCCCATTTGAAGTTTCCATCATAAAGGGAACAAGGAAACCCCGTCAGCATAATTTTTCCATTGTCAAGTTCGTTTATATTACTAACATCCAGGTCTCGGTACAGAGTTACTGACTCACCCTGTTTGTCATACCACACATCATCAAAGCGGTGTTGTTTGTAATCGACCGTCCCTTCTTCAATCATCTTCTTATTGAAAACACTGTAATACAGGTCATATCCATTCCCAGAGACAGGCGACAAATTTCGAAGAACGGCCGTGAAGACAAAATTCCCACCACGTAGAACTTTTGAGTTGAAATACCTTAGATCCGTCTTTTCGGGTAGGGAAAAAACAGTGTGCTGGGCGTCTCCTTCCTGGTCAACCCACAACGTTTCGATATCTGAAAAGGAAGAAGTATTTTTCTTTTTATACGTTTTAAGAATAAAAATCATTTCACCGTTATTGGTAAGGTTAATGTCCATTACGCTGTAGAACGGAGAGGATGTTTTAAACGAGACTTCATTTTTAACGAATTCATCTGTCTTCAAATCGTAAAGCACATAATAGTGCGAGTAATTGTTTTTTTCGGTCTCGACAGTCACAAAGCACATTATTTTCGAGCTATCGGGAGACAAAGAATAGGAACACGAATAGTTAGGATTCTTCGCCAACACTTTTTCCATTAGTTTCTGAGAAGAGGACTTCTCCAGCGTTCTGGAATTCAGATTGTCGCAAAACACTTGAAACGTACGTTCTTTCCAATCGTATTCATTTCTAAACGATTTTAAAGATCCGTCAGGACACAGACAAAGGAAGTTACCAGAGGAGGCAGCTTTCGACTCAATTAAACCAGTTTCCAGATTATAGCAATACAGAGAATCCCTTGATTTTAGACCATTTTGCAGCAGCCATGTAGAGAGGTACAGTTTGTCACCAGAAATACCCCAACACCTAGAGTCGGCACGTCGGGGAGAACTTTCCGAGTGCCATCCCACATAAGAAATTTTCACAGAAGAATTTTGTATTGTCTGAGCATTGACAGACAGCATAAGGGAAAAAAGCAACAACAATATAGAGATATACCTTTTCATAACTCA
>ODAJ014743820.1_pt1 | contig 39493 bp, 18 predicted proteins | sample 1539241 | NCBI WGS metagenome assembly ODAJ01 (sample SAMN02144231, study PRJEB22623) | gut metagenome | biome: sheep rumen | host: Ovis aries | place: New Zealand
GGGGCGTAGGGTCGTTTAATTCTTGCCTGGCTCGTAGGTGTATGGGCTGTCGCTGATAGCACCTACTACTCCGCCGATGGTCACAGTGCCGCAAGTGCCATCAAGACCAACACCTCCCACCGCCGCGCGGACTTCACGGGCATCGAAAGAATCGACTGTATTTGTATAGAGACTATTGGGCATGATGGTTGGTATGTTTAAAACGTTCCGAGTGCAAAGATACGATTAAGTTATGAGAAATACAAATAAAAATTCATTTTTTTTTATTGAAAATAGACCTTTCTCCCTCCCTTGGGAGGGTCGGGGTGGGGTTATTCTTCACTCCCAAACGCGCCGATTTAGTCGGCATGTTGCCGCTGATATTCTCGCGGTGACATGCCATACATCTTCTTAAACATGGTAGAGAACGATGTGGCGCTGTTGAAGCCGCAGTGATAGACTACCTCCGTTATGTTCTGCCCCTTCATGGCAAGCAGTCGCGCCGCTTGCTTGAGGCGTAGGTTGCGTATGAAGTCGTGAGGTGTCTGGTTGGTCATTTCCTTCATCTTGCGATGCAGGTGGACACGGCTGATGCCGACCTCGCTGCATATCATGTCGATGTTGAGGTCGGAGTTGTTCAGGTTCTTGTTAACCACCTCCATGATGCGGTTGATAAGTCGCTCGTCAGGGCTTTCAAGCACTATGTTGTCTATCTTAGCCTGAGGGGTCTCCTTGCCGGCATACTTGTTTCTGAGCATCTTGCGGGTCTTCAAGAGGTTTGCGACATTGCGCTTGAGGATGTCCATGTTGAACGGCTTCGTGATGTAGAGGTCGGCTCCGAGCTCCAGGCTCTCCAGTTTCTCCTCGTCACGCACCTTTGCCGTCAGCAATATAATAGGGATATGGTTGGTATTGACGTTGCTGCGCACCTTTGCGAGCAGCGTGTTGCCGTCCATGCGGGGCATCATGATGTCGGAGATGATAAGCTGCGGCCTTTCCCGCAGGATTACGGGCAACGCCTCGCTGCCGTCGGGGAATGCCAGCACCCTGTATATCTCAGAGAACTCGGTCATGAGGTAGTTCCTGATTTCGTCCTCATCCTCTACGATGACGATGGTAGGGCGTCGTGACTCAGAGGTTGCCGCGTCTATATCCATGTCCTCCATATCGTCAGAATCCGTGTCGTCGCTGACACTGGCAATAGGAAATTCCTCGGCAGAATTGCTGTCTGCGGAAGGTTCTGACTTTATCATTTCCTCTTCCGTAAGATGGTCGCAGCCAAGAGGTATGGTGACAGAAAACTCCACGCCCCTGTCGATGTTGCCGGAAACACCCTCGACATTGCGGACGTTTATCTCTCCGTGGTGCATGAGGACGATAGAGCGTGCAAGGTCAAGACCCACTCCAGTGCCTGCCTTGTTGAGGTTGGTGAAGGAATTTGTCTGGTAGAAGCGGTGGAAGATGTTTGCAATCTCATTCTCGGGTATGGGCTCGCCATTATCAAAGACCTTTATGGTAATCTGCTTCTCAAACGTTTCGACGGTTACGATGATTTTTCCTCCGTTATTGGTATATTTCAATGCGTTGGAGAGCAGGTTGGTAATAACCTTGTCAAAGTTTCCACGGTCTATCCATACCATTATCTTGTCGATGGAATGGATAAAAATCAGGTCGATGCCTTTTGCCGTTGCCTGAATGTTGAACAGGTCTATTATCTGTTGGTTATATTCTATGAACTCCGTTTCCTGCATGTGCATCCTCATCTGTTCCTTGTCAATCTTTCTAAGGTCCATAATCTGGTTGATAAGACGCAGTATGCGGTCGGCATTTCGCTTCATGGAAGTATATATAGCCTGCCTGCCAGCGTGCTTGTCGTCATTTATAAGCTGTTGCAGCGGCAATAGTATCAAGGTCATCGGGGTACGTATCTCGTGGGAGATGTTTATGAAGAACTGCAGTTTCTGTTCTTGCAGTAATTCAGCGTTCCTGTGTTCACGAATCTTCAGTTGCTGCTTGCCATACCTCATAAACTGCCATACTCCATAGCCAATGGCAGAAAGGATAGCCAGGAAATAGATTATTCGCATAAATGGGGTAAGATACCACGGATTGTGGACGACTATCTCAAATTCCTTTTGTTCAGACACCACGCCGCCTTCTGTTGCTATGATGCGTATGTTATAGTCGCCAGGTTGCAGGTTGCTGAGTGTGAGGGTATTGACACCGGGCGCCATGGTTACCCATTTGCCATCGTTTATAGAATAGGCAAAGGAGATGCGTTGTGCAGCCTCGTAAGACAGGGTGGAGAAGTGCATGGTGATGTTATTGTCGGCATGGGAGAATTCGAATTTGCGGCAGTTGTTGATTGTAGTGTCGCATACCGTGAATTTTCCCGATTTCATCATTGCCCTTACGTTCTTGTCGCCGACAAGGATTTTTGTAAGCGAGACATGGTGCTTCCTTGCTGACGGCTTTATCTTCTGTGCATTAAAATATGTGACGCCCAATGTGCCGCCAAAAAACAGCATGCCGTCGCTGGTGTAGTAGGAACATCCCTTGTTGAACTCATTTGAGCGTGTGCCGTTTGAGGTGTAGTATCTTTGGATTTTGCCTTTTTGCCTGGTGATAGAGCAGATGCCCTTGTTCGTACTTATCCATATGCGTTGCTGGTTGTCAATCTCTATTCCGGCGATATGGTTTGAGGGCAGTCCGTCTTCTTCCGTGTAATGGGTCAGTTTTTTCGTAGCGATGTCGTAGTGATAGGCACCATTGGATGTTCCTGCCCATAGGCCAGCCTGGTTGGTGTACTTTATACATCTTATCATCTGACCGCTAAGAATAGAGTCTGTTCCCAACACCTTGGTCCAGCTGCCTGACGGGATGTCCAGGCAAGCCAGTCCCATAGAGGTGCCTACAAACAGCATCGAACCGTCAGGGCTTATTTCCATCTGCAGTATGTAGTTATTGATAAGTTGTTTCTTCTTGCCGGGCTGTGCACGATATTCGGTCAGTTTCTCAGATACGGGGTCATAACATTTTAGACCGTCACCCAATGTTCCTATCCAGATTCTTCCTTGATTATCCTTTTGTAAATCAAAGACGGCTGCTGCGGTGCCATGTGAGAATGGCATGCGATGGTATGAGCCGTTGCTGTCAATCCATCCGCATCCTTCGGCGTATGACCCTACCCACAGCCTGCCGTCGTTGTCCTCCGTCATCGTAAGAACCGTGGCAGGCGATTTGTAGTGGACGACGGCAGGCTGCCGCAGGTCCTTCAAGCCGTATATGCCATTTCTGTCGGTAGCAACGTACAGGGTATTGTTTTTGCTTCCTTTATATAATGCAATGACGCAGGCATCGCCGATGTTTCCGCCACCGAATTGCAGGTGTCCGAGATAGCCGAAACGGTTATGATGGTGTGGTTGCAGGAATACTCCCTTTTGGTTAAGCGCAAGCCAGAGATTGTTCTCTGCATCAAACAGTATGCTGGTAACCTTGGAGCGCGATATGTCTGCATATGGGGAATACAGGGACAGCGGCTTGAGGGACATGTCCCCCTCGTTAAGTATAAAGACGCCATTGCCGTCTGTGCCGGCATATATCTTGCCAGAATGGTATGCTATGGTATTGATAGAGTAGCTTTCTGTCGATGGAATCGCGGTAAAACTGTTCTCGTTTGCCCTTTTATAATATATTCCACCGCTAAGGTAGCCAACATAAATATTGTTTTTGTTATCCTTACACAGGACGGCGACACTGCCATCTGTCTTAGGGCTGTATCTGCCGATAACGGTGTAGTCCTCTTTGCCGCCGGCGGAAGTAGATCTGATGCACAGGATGTTCTTATGGTCGGTCGTAACCCATAGATTACCGTGATTATCTTCAATAATGCTGCGACAATACTTGGCATCATCTATCTTTGCCGTTATATTGCGAAACTTGCCATCTGCCGTAACCTTGCATAGTCCTCCGCCTGATGTTGACGCGATTATTTCACCTTTGTGTGTCCTGACGATATCCGTGACATACCATTGATGGACGGCGCCGTATGTCTCGTCGATTATAGGCTCAAAACCGTTTTTGGTGCTTCTGCACAGTCCCCTTGACGTGCCTACGTATAATCTTCCGTCCGCACCCTGTATGATGTTAATAGTATTGTCGGATGTCAGTCCGTCGGCAGTATTGAAGGTTTCAAAGGAGTATCCGTCATACCGGTTGAGCCCGTTCTCTGTCGTCACCCATACCATGCCCTGCTTGTCTTGGTATATTTCATAAAGGAAACTGCTGCTAAGCTGTTTGGTGAAAGACAGCATACAGTTCTGGGCGACACTTGGGACGCATACTAACAATGTTAATATACAAGATAGAATAGAAAGGGTTTGTTTTTTCATTTTTTACGATAAAATTGTTTAGGACGGGGCAAAGATATGAAAAAAATAAGAAAAAACATAAATAATTAGAAATTTACTCTCGTTAAATGTTACATCAGGAAAAGTTATTGATATATTTCAAGCAAATAAAGGTGCATGTGTTATAATAAATAAAGAGACGGAAACAAAATGTGAAGAGTGTTAGATAATAAATATCTACCTTTGCAGTCACAAATCGGTTCCTAATAGTTTGGTACAGAAAAAATCTATTTCAAAAATATCGATATGTTTAATTTTCTAAAACCACAAAAGAATTTTATACTTGCCGGTTGCTCTCTGCTTCTTGCCTGTGGGATTTCGTCCTGCAGTAAGTATGATTTGGATGAGACGGACCCAGAAGGATGGGGGGCAAGTATTTACAGTTATCTTAATGAGCAGGGCAATTATACCAACACTGTTCGTATGATTGACGACCTTGGCCTTGCTGAAGTACTTGCCAAAACGGGTAGTAAAACAGTCTTTGCTGCCGACGATGAGGCATTTGAACGCTTTTATGCTTCTAATGAATGGGGCGTAAAGAAGTATGAGGATTTATCGGAATCCCAGAAGTGCTTGTTGTTGAAAGGTTCTGTTATTAACAACAGTTACCAAATCAACGACCTTTCAAGTGTAGAGGGTCCTATCGAGGGACAATGCTTGCGTCGTATCACTTCGCAGGACCCAGGCGACACTCTTGCACTGGTAAATGTTGCCGACCTTCCAAATATGGAGGAGAGTGACTGGGTGAACAATTCCACATGGAAAAAGCTCCGTGATGAAAACCTTGAAAAAATTTATCTCCTCAAGGATGCTTCATTGCCACCGATGATACATTTTATAGAAGGTTATCTTACCAATAACAAGATTACGAATGACGACTATAATTTTTTATATAATGGTAAGACGAACCGTATTTCTGGTGATGCCAGTGTGAACGGCGATAATATCATTCAGCAAAATATAAAATGTAGTAATGGTTTTATCCATAAGGTGCAGGAGGTAATGATGCCTCTCAAGAGCATCGCTGACATCGTGGAAAGCAAGCCTCAGGTGTCAATGTGGAATAAGCTCGTAGAACGCTTCGCTGTTCCTCGTCGTATTACGAATGAAAATACGATACACACATATCAGAATCGTTCAGACCGCGATTTTTCAAAATACAGACTTTATGAGCGTCGGTATTTCTCAAAGAAATCTCAGGGAGGCAGAATTCTCAATACCGATGATGATAATAACGTAACTGCCGGACTCTTGAAATTCGACCCGGGATGGAACACATACTACAGTGGCATTGTAACATCATCCGACGAGGTGGCAATGCAGAAGAATATGGGTGTCATGATGGTTCCATCAAACGAGGCATTGAATAACTATTTTACAAATCAGGAAGGACGCGTGCTTCTTGAGGAATACGGTAGCTTAGACAAAGTTCCTAATGACGTTATAGTAGAACTGATAAACAATAACATGCTGTCATCTTTCTCAGAGAGTGTACCATCCAAGTTCAATGGTATTCTCAATGATGCAAATGACCCTATGGGTGTTGAGCGTTCTGCAATTGACAGTGTATGGTTAGGTTGTAACGGCGCTGTATATTTGACAAACAAGGTTTATTCTCCTACATCATTTGTAAGTGTATTATACCCTGCTGTGGTAAAGAACAACCTCAAGGTTATACGCTGGGCAGTGGAACAGAATCAGTATAACGTTTATCTGAACTCTCTTAATTCACGTTATAGTTTCTTCATCCCAAGCAATGGTGCATTGCAGTGGTACATGGATCCAGTATCGTATGGTAAAAACAGCCGCGAATTATGCCGTTTCTATTATGATGAGGAACGCAAGGCTGTGCGCGCATGGCTGCGTGAGTGCGATGCTAACGGCAACATAATAGGTGAAGACAGCACGGAAATCACGGATAGCCGCTTGATAGTAAAACGTCTGCAGGATATTCTGGATAACCATATTGTCATTGGCGATGTAGAGAGCGGAAACGAGTATTATCGTACTAAAGGAGGACAGGAGATACGTGTAAGAAATGCTTCCTTAGGTGCTGCCGGCATGACAGTAGAGGGAAGCCGCCAGATTAACGAGTCTTCTCCTATAAGTGTTTCACATGTATATGACCAGACCAAGGCAGGTAATGGTAAGGTGTATATACTTGACAAACCAATAATGACAACAGAAAAGAATGTCATGGACCTGATGGCTGAGGTTCCGGAAATGAGCCTGTTCATGGATTTGCTGAATGGTAGCGGATTGCTGGAAAATATGCGTGACAATAAGGCATGTGTAAAATCGACTAACATCAGCCTGTTTAATTCGTACCACTATACTATATATGTTCCTACAAACAGTTCCCTTGCAGGTTTCCCAACATGGGATGATGTGGAGGCAAAACCAGAAGATTCACCTGAACGAGCAGCCGATTCTATTAAAATAATGAATATGCTTCTGTTGCACATACAGGATGGCTCTCTGTTCGTAGGGTCAGGAAATATGGCAGAGGATGGTTATGAGACATCGTTGGTGGATCCAGAAACAGAAAAGTTCGTAAGAATATTTGCTGAGCTGAATAACAATGACCTTTTCATTCGTAAGACGCAGACAGCTGCTTCAATCCAGCGTAAGGTATTGAAGACTGATGGCAAGTATAATCTTATGGCACGTGAGTATGTCGTGAATTCCAGTGACAAGGAGACGGCTTCCGGGCTATATACAACATCTACTGCTGTTGTTCATTTAATAGATGGACCTATAGAGTAGTCGTTAAACATTTAATATTGAACATAGAAAAATGAAGTACAAGAATATATTTGGGTCGTTGTTGGTGTGTATGCTCCTCACCCCAGTGTCAGCATTGCATTCTTTCGCACAAGAGGCAAATGATGTCATTTCAGGTACAGTGTCTGATGCGTTAGGACCTATTATGCAGGCAAACGTAGTAGAAATAGACAATGCTAATCGTATTGTCAGTTCTACAACAACTGATATGAATGGTAACTTCTCATTCAAAATCAAGAGTCCTAAGAACAAGTTGAGATTTTCATTTGTGGGATGTAAGCCAAAGACCGTAGCCATCAAAGGTACGGTATATGACATTACTCTTGACGATGAGACAACTCTGACGGAGGTAACAGTCGTAAGTAAAGGCCGTGGCAACGGTTCCGGATTGGCAATTCCTCACAATGAGTTATCTACGTCTAATCAGACTATTTCAACAAAGGAATTTGAGGGACTGGCATTGACAACAATTGATGAGGCACTGCAAGGTCGTATCGCCGGTCTTGATATTGTCGGCAATTCTGGTAACCTTGGTTCCGGAACATCTATGCGCTTGCGTGGTGTAAGTTCTATCAACGGTTCTTCAGAACCACTTATCGTTGTTGATGGTAATGTATGGGAAAGTGACCGTAACAGTGGCATTGACATCTCTTCTGCAAACGATGAGAAGTTTGCGGAGCTCCTGAATGTCAACCCAGAAGATATTGAGAGTATCAGCGTGCTGAAGGATGCTGCTGCGACTGCCATCTGGGGTTCTCAGGGTGCCAATGGTGTTATAGAAATCAAGTTGAAGCGTGGTAGTCGTGGTAAGACGCGTGTAGGATATTCTTATCGTCTTACAGGCACCTGGCAGCCAAAGGGATATAATATGTTGACTGGTGACGAATACACAATGCTTCAGAAGGAGGCATATTTCAATCCGAGGCTGTCAAGCGGTGACAGTAACATCAATGAGTTCAACTATTCGTCTGGTAACATTGGTTGGCAGAACTATGCTGCCAATACCGACTGGGTAAGCGAGGTGCAGAAGACTGGTTGGCGTCAGAATCATTACCTGTCGCTCACGGGCGGTGGCGAGAAGGCTAATTTCCGTATCGGTGCCGGTTACGACCACGAAACGGGTTCTATCATCAAGCAGGTTCTCGACCGTCTGACCAGCCGTGTGGCTCTCGACTATTTCGTGTCTGACCGCATCAAGATTATCACGAACCTTGCTTTTACCTACACGAAGAACCAGAAGAACTATAGCGACCTCCTCAATGCCGCTTACCGTCGTATGCCGAACATTCCTGTTTTTGCACGTGACGACAATGGCAACGACCTGGACTATTACTTCAATATCCCTACGACTATCTCGCCAGAGCTTCAAGACCAGGTAGGAGCTATAGACAAGCTCGGTGACCAGGTAAGAGCTGCCAATCCTGTAGCATTGGCAAATCTGGCAAAGAATGAGGATACGTCGTACAAGATTTCCCCTGAATTCCAGTTGGTGTATAATCTCCTTGGGGTAGAAGAGGGCAAGACGCAGTTGAAGTATGAGGGTAAGATAGTGTTTGACATCTTCAACAACTATATTGACACCTTCCTGCCAAGCACTTTGAATGCCTATACCTATACAAATGCCAATAACAACCGCTCTACGTCGTATGCATACAAGAGCCTGGGTATTACCACCACGCATACCTTGACTTTTGTGCCTCATTTCAAGAATGAGGACCATTCTATGATGATGATGCTTCGTGGACAGCTTACCGATGGCAGTTCTACAACGCAAAATACGGCTGTATATGGACTTCCTACCGGAACGATTCAGAGTACCGGTGCGGAAGCGGTAATAGGCAGCGACTTTAGCAGCACTGCAGGTCAGTGGCGTTCTTTGTACTTTACATATTCCGTACACTATGCGTATAAGAGCAGGTATATGGCAGACTTCTCTATCCGTCGTGACGGTTCTACGAAGTTTGGTCCTGACAACCGTTGGGGTACATTCCCTGCATTCTCCCTGAGATGGAATATCAGCAGTGAGCCATGGGTAAAGGAGAAGTTGCCTTGGCTGTCAATGCTCTCCGTGCGTCCGGGTGTAGGTCTTGTGGGCACTCAGCCAAATGCCGACTATCTGTTCTATTCGAAGTATCGTAACGGAAACGGCTATATGGGCGGCAGATCTACATATCCTGCCAATGTACAGCTAAAGCAGCTGAAGTGGGAAGAGAAGAAGACATGGAACCTCGGTTTCGACTTCGGTTTCCTCAATGACAAGATTACCGGTAACCTGGAACTCTACAGACAATATACGAAGGATCTTCTTATGAGGAATCGCTCCATTGCCACGTCTTCGGGTTATTCGAGGCTCGACTATGACAACGTGGGCAAGATGGAGAATGTAGGTTGGGAGTTTAACATCAATACCAACAACCTCATAAAGTTTGGCAAACTCGGCATCGACCTCAACGTCACCTTTGCCAACAACCGCAATGTCATCACCGAGATGGACGAGACCTGTCTGAGGAGTCTTAACGATGACTTCAATCATTCCAACGGCTCATACATGACACGTGTTGAGATAGACAAGCCGTTCGGAGCTATTTACGGTTTCCGTCATAAGGGTGTATATCAATATACGGACTATAGTGCAACAGAAGTTCCTGGTGTAAGTGGTCCTAATGCTCCTGTTGCCCGTGATGCCATGGGTAATGTGGTGACAGACGACAAGGGCAATGCCAAGCCTATGACATTCTGTTACGGCACGTCTGCCGAATATGAATTCAAGGGTGGTGATGCCATGTATGAAGATGTAAACCACGATGGTACCATCAATGAACTTGACATAGTATATCTTGGCTCGTCACTGCCGAAAGTTACTGGTGGTTTTGGTATAAAGTTCAAGTTCGGACGCTGGACTCTTAACAACCAGTTCAACTTCCGTTATGGCAACAAGATTATCAACGCCAACAGGATGCAGGCAGAAGCTATGTACACCAATGCCAACCAGAGCCGTGCCGTCAACTATCGTTGGCGTGTAGAGGGTGATGTATCTGATGTTCCCCGTGCATTGCATCAGTCAGGTTATAACTGGCTCGGTTCGGACCGCTTTGTTGAGGATGGCTCTTTCCTTCGTCTCAACTACACGCAGTTATCATATAGCTTCCCAACCAAGACAATTAAAAAATGGGGTTTGACCCAACTCAGTTTCCATATTTCCGCTCAGAATGTATTCTGTATTACGAAATACTCAGGTGCTGACCCTGAAGTTTCCTACGGCGGCTACGGCATCGTAAGGGATAATTCTCAGACACCTAAGGCAAAATCTATCACTGGCGGTATAACTATTCAGTTCTAAAAAAATGAAAAGGACATTAACTATTCTTTCCGCAGCATTGTTGCTTACAGGTTTAACTTCTTGTAACGACTTTCTTGATACGTTACCACTCAATGATGTGGTACTCGAGAACTACTGGACCGAGAAAAAAGACGTGACAAGTGTTCTCAATTCCTGTTACGAATCTCTTGAGAACCAAGAGAGTGTAATACGTATGGCTGTATGGGGCGAGCTACGCTCTGAAAACATCGTAGCAGGCAGTTCTGTAACAAATGAATTTGCTGATGCTCTCAGGGAGACACTGCTTCCTTCCAGTGCTCTGACTGCATGGAGTATTCTTTATCAGACTATAAACAGGTGTAACACGGTTATTCACTATGCTCCTGGAGTGCAGGAGATAGACCCTAACTACACGTTGGCAGAGATGCAGGCTACTATTGCCGAGGCTACTTTCATACGTGACCTGTGTTATTTCTACCTTCTCAGGACGTTTGGCGAGGTTCCTATTGTATTCGAGCCAAGTATCAGTGACGATGCAGAATTTGAAGTTCCTCCTACCCCTGCGTTTACTTATCAGAACGGAGGATGGGTGATGGGACCGGCGTTAGACACGCTTATCAACGACCTGAAGGGGGTTGAGAATATGGCAGTGCGCCGATATGTCGATGACAGCAACATGCAAAACAACGTTGCAGCATCTCTTGCACGCGAGAACAGCAGCCGTGTGACACGCTATGCCATTTATGCACTGCTCGCAGATCTGAACCTGTGGAAGGGTGACTTTGATGAGACGATACGATACTGCGACCTTATCATAGACGCCAAGAAAAAGCAATATGAGGAGAAGAAGGAAAATCTTGGTACGATTAACGACATGATGCTCTTCAATGACATCCCCCTGCTGATGGAATGTCCGGAGGGTGATACAAAGTGCGGAAGGGCACAGACAAAGATTTTTGGCACTGGAAACAGTTTTGAGAGTATCTTTGAATTATATTTCCAGATAAATCAGGGTGTTTCCAATGGATTCGTAAGTACATACTACGGCACGAACGGAACGGCTCTTGGGCGCCTTGCTACGATAGACGAAAACAGAAAAGACGTTATAACTGGCAACAACACCCTGTTCTCAAAGGACGATTGCCGTGCATACGGCACAATGAAAAACGAGAACGGCAAGGTTTCCATTACGAAGTATGTCGCTTCTTCTGTAGAGATGTCAAATCGTCTCAGTACGCTCACTGACGAGAGTTCCGCAGGCATAAAAATCGAACGTCGAAGTTCTGGATACGCCAACTGGATAATATATCGTCTTACAGACATCATGCTTATGAAGGCAGAGGCTCTTGCCTTCAAGGGTGAATCATATTACGAGGAGGCGTTTAAGCTGGTGGATGCTGTCAATCGCAGGGCAAGGAACATTACTACTCCTGGCGGAGCAGGTGCCCTGAAGCTGACAGACTATAATACGAACTTGTCTAAGATGATGGAAGACCTGATACTTCAGGAGCGCAAGCGTGAGTTTATGTTTGAGGGAAAACGTTGGTATGACCTTGCACGCTATGCCATACGTACAGGAAACAACAATTACATATCAAAGCAGGCAACGGTAAAATATCAGATTAACGTAAATGCCATACAAATCAAGTTGAGTAATCCGCTGACCCTCTTCTGGCCATTCAACAAGAATGAGTTGAAGCTTAACAGATATCTCAAGCAGAACCCTGCATACGGAGATACAGAGGATTTCCAAAAATAAAAAGAGAAAAAAATAATACAATATGAGAAACAAGTCATTATATTTCTTATTAGCAGTAATGCTGCTGATGGGCATAGCATCATGTGTAGATAATGATGTTAAAGATGGTGACGCCGGCTACTATTCTGCAACAAAAATGACTGCGGCAGAATTGCTTGCCGAGCATCCTGAGAAGTACAGTATGTATATAGAACTGTTGCAGAGGGCGAAGCCGATGCTTGTAGAGGGTGATAATGTGTCAAATTATTTCTCAATGCTGGGGACATACGGCAAATATACCGTCTTTGCTCCTGACAATGAGGCAATGAAGACATACTTGGCAGAGAACGGATATGAAAGTATTCAGAGTATTCCGGAAAGGACATGTGACACCATCGTACGCAATCATATAGTAAACAAGGGTGCCTATTTCACTACCGACTACAGCGACGGTACCTTGCCGTCAATGAATATGGACGACCGCTATGTGGTGATTACCAGTGACAGCGATGTCAACAACAACAACGCACTGCTGCTCTATGTCAACAAGAGGTCACTCATTACTGAGAAGGACGACTCTGTGACGAATGGTGTCGTTCATACCATCAACAGGGTGATGAGTGCCAGTAACCAGTTCTTGCCTGACCTGATGGAGGAGGACTCTACAATTACTATATTCTGCCAGGCACTGAAACTGACAAATATGGCAGACTCGCTGACAAAATACATCGACAACACCTACTATACAAGTTCCGACTCTGTAGTAAAAGGTGTGCCTGGCAAGCGCTTTGGCGGAAAGGACATGGTGGCACACTATTATGAGAAGCGTTATTTCAAATATACAGCCTTTATAGAACCGAACGAGGTTCTGGCACAGCATGGCATCAATTCCCTCGATGACCTCATAGCACATGCCAAGGAGGTATATGACGCAACATTCCCTAACGATGCCGGTCTTTATGACGACGATTACACCAATCGTAAGAATCCGCTGAACAGATGGGTCAGCTACCACCTGATGAACAGGTTGGGTAACTATAGTGACTGGGCACCGTCAGGTCAGATACTGACAGACTGCTGCCGTACAGATGTTGCCGATGCCGAAGATTTCTGGCAGACGATGTTGTCAGAGGGTATGGTACGCTTCTGCCGTTCTATGGGACAGCTGTATGCAAATCGTAAAGGTCTCAAGAATGCTGTGTCACAGGGTCTGAAGGGTGTCAGGGTGCTCACTGATTCCGAGAGTGGCAAGAGCAACCAGCAGGCACTTAACGGACGTTACTTCTATCTGGACGACTTGATGGAATATACTACAACGGTGCGTGACAAGGTTCTTAACTGCCGTATGCGTATTGATGCTACGACGCTGAGTGCCGATTTCATGAATCAGGGCGCTCGCGGTAATCTCGGATGGGATGAGAACTACCTCTTCGCATTCAAGCGTGGATACATAGAAGGATGGAAGATTTCTCCCGAGTCATTTGTCGGAGTGCACTGTGATAACGTGTTCTGGAGTTCATACCTTGGCAATGCGGTTGCCGTAAAGGGACAGTATGACGTACAGATAAAATTGCCAAATCCTCCTCCTGGCCTTTATGAGATTCGTCTGGCATACGTTTCCAGTGAAGAGCGTGGTGTGGTACAGGTATATTTCAACAACGAGCCTTGCGGCATTCCTGTTGACCTGCGTAAGGGTGTATGGGAGTACATAGACCTGAGCACCTATGATATTAATAAGGAGGAAGACAATCTGGCTCTCGACAAGACACTTCGCAACCTCGGATATATGCTTGGTCCTGACTCATACGGAAAGCCGGGAACCGACGTGCCCAGCTTCCGTGTAGCATCTCCTGAGCACTTGCGCAGAATTCTTACTACACAGCAGTTTACAGAGGGTAAGGAGTATTGGTTACGCTTCCGTCAGGTATTGGAGGGCGATGCTGAATGGTCATTCGACTACATCGAACTGTGTCCTAAGAGCGTTTATGCAAGCGCAGCCGGGGAGAACAGACACTAACCCCCTCCCAACCTCCCCGATGGGAGGAGTAAAGAATTATGAATAATGCATCATGAATAAAAATAGTAAATTATGAATAAACATCGGAAGATATTTGGAGCAATGGCAATAGGAGCCATGTTATCTCCACTGTCAGTATTGACATCCTGTTCCGATTGGGATGACCACTATGAGTATGCTTCAGGAGGAAGTAATCCAAACAGTTTGTTTGAAGAGATTGCCTCTCATGAAGAATTGTCTGACTTCTCTGTCCTGCTGGCAAAGACAAAGGTGTTCAGACACCACAAGGTGACAGAAACGAGTTATGCAGACATCTTGTCGGGCGGTCAGTCTCTGACGTTGATGGCACCAGTTAACGGAACATTCAATTTAGACTCTATGTTGAACGTATTGGAAACTGCGCAGGGAGACTCTGCCGTAGAGCATTTCTTTGTCAAGAATCATATTATCCGCTCTCCTCATTCTGCCGTCGAAAGCCGTTTGAGGAGCCTGAATGGCAAGTATGTGGATATTACTCCGAATGCCATTGGCGGTTCTGAAATTAGCGAGGCAAACATACAGACCCGCAATGGTGTCATGCACATCATGAATTCTCCTTTGAGATATCGCAAGACGATTTATGAGACCATGGTCCTCGACGAGGATTATAAGGAGGTGGGGACAAGGCTTGCCTCATACAACGAGGACGTCTTTGACGAGGACGCCAGTGTCAGCAGCGGTAACGTGGATGGTGTGCCGGTATATGTTGACTCTGTTATCTATGAGCGTAACAAGATGATGGAGGCTATCGGCCTGCTGAATGCCGAGGATTCTGTCTATTCTGCCTGCATTCCTACCAACGAAGGATGGAAAAAGGCATGGAATCAGGCATCAAAATACTTCAACTATGCTGACGATGTAGATAAGCGTGACTCCCTCCAGAGGTACTATACTATGCGTGCCCTCATGGACGATGCCGTCTTCAGCAAGACGATGCAGTCTTCACCGGAGGACAGTATTGTCAGTGTGCATTATAACCGCTCAACTCCTGAGTATCATGTTTTCTACAAGCCATACGAGAGCACTGGTCTGTTAGGCAAGGCGAAATCTACAAGGGAGTGCAGCAATGGCATTGTGTATGTATATGACGAATGGCCTTTTGACCCTACGCAGACATACTTCAAGAAAATAGAGCAGGAGGGTGAGTATAGCTGGAACGTGACAGACTTTACAAGTACCAAGTGCACAATGACGTCATTCAATGTTGTAGGAGAAGGTGCTTCTCTGGTACATAAGGGAGCATATATGCGTATCACGCCAAAGTCAACCAACGGTACATGGGACGTGACATACAAGCTTACCGACGTTCTTTCCGGAAAGTATAATGTTCACGTTGTCACTTTGCCAAAAGACATGTTTATCTCATCTGCCACGGAATTACCTGTAAAATATAAGGTAACCATCAATTACTATGGTCAGGACGGCACGCTCCAGAAGTTTGATTGTGGAGACCAAAGTTCCGTTCAGGGTGAGATTACCGACTTGGTCGTTGCAGAAGGACTGGAATTCCCCGTCTGCCAGTATGGTCAGAATACGAACGTAACCATAACCCTTACCGGCAATGCAAAAAAGACGCAGACTAAGAAAGAGACGTCTGAAATGTATCTGGACTACATATACCTTGAACCTGTAATCGAATAATTTGCTATGAATACGAGAAAATATATAACATTAACATTAGCGTTGGCGTCTGTTTCTTTCCTGCAGGCGAAGGAGATAGGCGGTAAGGTGACCGACGCTGCTACGGGCAATCCGATAGCAGGTGTGCAGGTTAAGGCATACGGTGACGAGCGATATACCGCAATGACCAATGCTGAAGGTATTTACCTCATGAAGGAAGTGCCTGAATATGTAAACAGCGTTTATATGACCTTGGAGGGATGCTCTCCACAGCAGGTGGCAGTCGGCAATGATGCCATGCACGTAGATGCCCAGCTGTACAGGGATGCCTTCTCTTCTTCATACAAGGCATATACATCTGGTAACAGGACATCCGGCACCACTGGTTTCGGCAACAGTGTCGAGATGTCTATCGACCCGTTCATCCAGGGCAGGCTGAATGCCGACGTCCATGCTGTCAGCCGCGGCGGCAATGACGGTGTCGGCAACGTGATGTTCATCAACGGTATCAACAGCCTTAACTCCAATGCACAGCCGCTGGTTGTCATCGATGGTATGATAGTAGATGTGAAATATGACGGCACGATGCTTCATGACGGATATTTCAATAATCTGCTTGCCAACATCAACGTCAATGACATCGAGAGTGTCGAGGTGATGAAGAACGGTACTGCCATCTATGGTGCCAAGGGTGCCAATGGCGTGCTCCTGATAAAGACAAAGCGCAACAAGAGCATGACGACAAAGATTGACCTCACGATAGGCGGCAAGTTTATGTCGATACCAAGAACTCCTTCCATGATGGAGGCAGAAGACTACCGCACATACGTTACAGAGATGTTGGCGCCAAAGGTCAGCGATATGTCAACGATGAAGTTCATGGTTTCTGACCCGAAGTATTACTACTATCCCCAGTACCATAATGCCACGGACTGGAAGAAGGAGGTTTATCGCAATTCCTTTGCCCAGAGCTACGGCATCAACGTGCAGGGTGGTGACGATGTTGCGAGCTATAACCTTTCCGTAGGTTACTCTGCTGCCAAGAGTCCCCTAAAGGGCAATGACTTCTCCCGTTTCGACATGCGTCTTAATACCGATATCGAGATTATCCGCAACCTGAATGTCCGCTTCGACGCCTCTTTCAGTGACGTGAAGCGCGATTTGAGGGACGTCGGTGTCAGCAGTGATGTTGAGAGTACCACCATTACCTCTCCAAACTTCCTGGCAATGGTGAAGGCTCCGTTCCTCTCTCCGTACGCGTATGATGTAAATGGTAATCTGAGTGGTTATCTGGCGGAAGCCGACGACTACCTCCAGGGTTCCATCATCACCAGCGACAGAAGCCTTGGTAACCCTGTCAGCATCCTCGACAATGGTGACGGCAGAAACAAGAACACATTCGGCAACCGTCTCGTTACGTTCACGGTGGCTCCAAGCTATAAGATAAACAAGCACTTCACGGTATCAGAAGACTTCGGCTTCACCCTCGTGAATACCAATGAGAACTACTACCTGCCTATCACGGGTATTCCACAGTTCCGCGTGCCAGGTCTTACGGATATTGTCTATGTGGATAACACGGTGTCTTCCCTTGCCACAAGACAGAACTCCATACAGTCAGACACCCGTCTGACATGGACCAACCGCTATGGTGCCAACTATATCAAGGCATTCGGCGGGTTCCGCTATATGAACAACCGTAGCAAGGTGAACATCCAGAACGGCTACAACACCGGTAACGACAAGACACCTAACATGTCAACATCATTGCAGTACAAGACCACCTCTGGTACTGATGACAAGTATGCCGATGTATCATGTTACCTGGCAGGCGACTATAACTACGCTGAGAAATACTATGCCTCAGTATCTCTGACGGCGCAGTCTTCTTCACGCTTCGGCAAGGATGCCAGTGCCCTGAAGATGTTCGGCACACGCTGGGGACTGTTCCCAAGCTTCCAGGGCTCATGGGTAATGAGTAACGAGAAGTGGCTGTCTGACGTGAAGTTTGTCGATTACCTGCGTCTTAACCTCGGCTTTGAGATAACCGGTAACGACAATATCGACTATACGGCATCAAGGAGCTACTTCGTCTCCAAGTCCATGATGGGTGCCACGCTGACGGGTCTGCTGTTAGGCAATGTCGGCAACAGCAAGCTGAAGTGGGAGACGACCCGCAAGTTTAACGCCGGTTTCGAGACCAATCTGCTCAACAACCGCCTGCATGTAGGTTTCAACTACTTCCATTCCTGGACATCCGACCTGTTGATGCTGCAGCAGGTGGCATGGACCACCGGTCTTGCCCAGAACTGGACCAACGGCGGAAAGCTGCGTAACTCGGGCTTCGACTTCTCTGCCGACGTGAAGGTCATCAACGACAAGGACTGGAAGTGGGAACTCGGTGCGACGATGGGACACTACAAGAACAAGCTTACCGACCTTGGCAATGGTACCGACAGACTCCTGACCAACGCATTCGGTGCTACTATCATCTCAGAGGTAGGTGGCCCTATAGGACAGTTCTATGGCTACAAGACCAACGGAGTATATGCTTCGGAGGCTCAGGCTAAGGAAGACGGTAAGTATTACCTCGACCAGACTGGCAACAAGATAGCCTTCCAGGCTGGTGACATGAGATTTCAGGATACAAACGGTGACGGCAAGATAGGAGAGGAAGACCGTGTGGTAATAGGCAATCCTAACCCAGACATCTATGGTAACTTCCGCAGCCACCTGACATGGAAGCGTTTCGCTCTCGATATGGCATTCACATACTCAATAGGTAACGACATATATAACTATCAGCGCAGCATCTTGGAGAGTGGAAAGTATTTCTACAACCAGACAAAGGCTATGAACAGCAGATGGACAACCGAAGGACAGGCGACAGACGTTCCGAGAGCGTCCTATCAAGACCCTCACGGCAACAGCCGCTTCTCAGACAGATGGATAGAAGACGGCAGCTACCTCAAGTTGTCAAACATAACACTTTCATACGCAATACCTATCAACAGTACCTTCTTGCAGGGTATCACGGTATGGGGTGCAGTGAACAATGTGTTTACTATCACAAAGTATCTCGGCAGCGACCCAGACTGTACGGCATCAGGCAATGCACTGCTTCAGGGCATTGACAGAGGCTTGCTCGGACAGAGTCGTTCTTTTGCAATGGGAGTAAAGGTAAACCTCTAAAACGACAGAATTTATTATGAAGATGAAAGATATATTTTTAGTAATGCTACTGCTCCTCTCATTCATGTCATGTGGGAAGATGCTTGAGCAGGATTCCGAACTGGTGGAGTTCGAAAGTGATAACATCCTGGACACTCCTGAAGACACCCTGCACAGCGTGATGGGTATCATCCGCCAGATGCAGGTCGTTGCCGACAGGACGGTATTGTTGGGAGAAATACGTGCCGACCTCATGCAGGTGACAGACAAGGCTACGACAGACGTCAAGGCTCTTGCCAACAACGTGCCGATGACCGACGAGGCGAATATCTATAACCGCATCAGCGACTACTATGCCATCATCAACAACTGCAACTACTACCTTGCAAAGGCTGACCCTAACGCGCAGCGATATTCCAAGTATATATTCAGAAAGGAATACATCGCCGTGAAGGTATATCGTGCATGGACATACCTGCAGCTGGCAAAGATATACGGCAGGGTTCCCCTGGTTCTCAATCCGCTGCTGTCGGTAGAGGAGGCACAGCAGGCAATGAACATGAACTATACCGACATGCAGGGCATCTGCGACTATTTCATCAGCGACCTCAGCCAGTATGTCGGTGCGAAGGATGACGAGGACGTGGAATTTCCGCAGTACGGCGATGTTTATGGCATTAGTTCCCAGAAGTTCTTCATCCCCCTGCGCGTGATACTGGGCGAGATGTGCCTGTGGTCAGGCAGATATACAGAGGCGGCAAGATACCTGCACGACTATCTCACGAAGACCAGCCGTCCCGTTACCGTCGCATCCGGCAGGATGACATGGAATGTGACAGGTCTCGACTTCACCACGGGAACTGTCAACAATGCTATGACGGATAATCTTTCCACCGCTGCATCAGACGAGAATATCACCCTGATACCGATGGAGTTAACAGAGTTCAATGGTGTAAAGAGCCTCCTGGGCAATGTCTATAACTCTACTATCACCAACAACTACTATGCCCAGGCGACACCTTCCCAGGCACTGAAGGATATGTCGAGGGCTGAAGACTACGTATTGCTCACGGTTGTATCGTCAACAGTAAGAGATACCACACGTGCACCAAAGGAAAATCTCCGCTCGGCACTGATGGCTGGCGACCTTAGGCTCTATGGCAATTACACAACTACCAAGGTGAACCGCGACGCTACGTCCGACTACTCTTCCGAGATACAATACATTGACAAGTTCTTTACCGATTTCATTCCCCTCTATCGCAAGCAGTATATCTACCTGCTCTATGCCGAGGCACTCAACCGTGCGGGCTTCCCACATTCTGCCTTCGCAGTGCTGAAGTACGGTCTGCGCAACGAGGAGAACGAGAAGCGCATCCCTGCCGAGGAGCGCGAAAGAGCTGGCGACTTGATAAACTTCCCTAACGACGCCTTTACCTCCGATAACACCTACGGCATCCATGCACGTGGATGTGGCGATGTAGAGTGCGACAAACTATATCGCATAGAGAAGACCGTCACTTCGCCAACCGACACCATAGAGATGGTGGAAGACCTCATCGTCAAGGAGATGGCGTTAGAGACAGCCTTCGAGGGACAGCGTTACTACACCCTCATGCGTATAGCAATGAGGCGTAACGACAACAGCTATCTCGCAGAGCCTATCTCCAAGAGAAAAGGCACAAAAGACGAAGAACGCTTTGAGAAACTGATGAACCGCGACAACTGGTATCTGCCGGTAAACACGAAATAACGACAGATATAAAAAAGGGTTAACAAGCGACCAAGTGGGTGTGTCTTTTTCAAAAGACATGCCCACAATTTTTTTTGCCGGCGTGCCGAGTGCTCATTTTTTGACGTTGGCACGACCACTTTACCACTAAAGTGATGCTCCCAAGGTCTTTTTTTGACCACTCGGCGCTCGAGTATTTATCACGATGCAAAGGAGATAAATTTCCATCACGCGAGTTTCATCTCCTCTCCATAGAGATAAATTTCCGTCATGCAAGTTTTATTACGATGCCAAGGAGATAAATTTCCGTCATGCTAATTTTATCTCCTCGTCGTGGAGATAAATTTGCTGTCGCAGCAAAACGATGCCCCACCATTCTTCACTCTTCACTTTTCACTCTTCACTCTTTATGTGTATGTCAGGTACAGATAGTTAGTCTGTGCGGGATATTCTGCCGCCAAGGTGTCTATCTGGTTGACGAGGGGCAGGATGCCATATTCCTTTCGCCACTGGCGGATGAGGAGCCCCGCCTTTTCCATGTTCAGGAAAGTCTCGAAACCAAGGGCGCGGGCTATCTGGAAGTCCGTAAACCCATATACCTTCGCCTCGTAGAGCAGGGGCAGGAACTCGTCTTCTACAAATTCCATCATCTCGCTTTGCGGCAGAAACTGGTGCAGCTCCGACAGGTTGGAATGTTCCTGCATGGCATGGTCGATGCTGACGATGTGCCTCAGCTTTTGCAGGAACCAGCGGTCTATCATTGTCAGTTGGTGTATCTGCTCTATGGTATATCCCGTCTGCAGTGCCTTTGCAATGGCAAAGATACGCGTGTCGGTAGGATGGGTAAGTGAAGAGGTGAGAGGTGAGAGGTAAGAGGTGAGAGGCGAGGGGGCTTCTTCTCCCTCCCTTGGGAGGGTAAGGAGTGGGGTCTTGTTTTCCACGAATCCGTGCATGCCCTGTCCTATCATGCGGAGCCCTTTCTGTATAGTCTCTTCGAAGGTGCGCCCTATTGCCATCACCTCTCCGACACTCTTCATGGACGACCCCAACTGGTGGTTTACGCCTTGGAACTTGGAGAGGTCCCAGCGCGGTATCTTGCACACTACGTAGTCGAGAGCCGGTTCGAAGAAGGCGGTGGTAGTCTTTGTAACAGAATTCTTCAGCTCGAAGAGTCCGTACCCCATTCCGAGCTTTGCTGCTATGAAGGCGAGCGGATAGCCCGTAGCCTTTGATGCCAATGCCGACGAACGGCTGAGGCGGGCATTGACCTCTATGACGCGGTAGTCCTCCGACTCCGGGTCGAGGGCATACTGCACGTTACACTCGCCGACGATGCCGATGTGGCGTATTATCTTTATGGCGATGGCACGCAGCTTGTGGTATTCGGAGTTGGAGAGCGTCTGGCTCGGTGCCACCACTATAGACTCACCCGTATGTATGCCCAGCGGGTCGAGGTTCTCCATGTTGCAGACGGTGATGCAGTTGTCATACCTGTCGCGCACCACCTCGTATTCTATCTCCTTCCATCCCTTCAGTGATTTCTCGACGAGAATCTGCGGCGAGAAAGAGAACGCCTCCTCTGCCTGCCGCAGCAGTTGCTCCTCATTGTCGCAGAATCCCGACCCCAGTCCTCCCAAGGCGTATGCTGCCCGCAGTATAACCGGATATCCCAGGGCATCGGCAGCCCGCTTCACCTCCTCTATGCTGTTGCATGCCTCGCTCCTTATGGTCTTGACACCAATCTCGTCGAGGCGTTTCACGAAGAGGTCGCGGTCTTCTGTGTCGATGACAGCCTGCACGGGAGTTCCCATCACCCGTACGCCATACCTGTCGAGCACCCCGCGCCGGAACAGTTCCACGCCGCAGTTGAGGGCTGTCTGTCCGCCGAACGACAGCAGTATGCCGTCAGGGCGTTCCTTGGCAATGATGCGTTCTACGAAGTCAGGCAGCACAGGTTGGAAATATACCTTGTCGGCAATGCCGGTAGATGTCTGCACGGTGGCGATGTTCGGATTTATGAGAATAGTCTCGATGCCCTCCTCCTTCAGGGCCTTCAAGGCTTGCGAGCCACTGTAGTCGAACTCACCCGCCTGACCTATCTTCAAGGCACCAGAGCCCAAGAGAAGAACTTTCTTTAGTGAGGAATTCCTAACTCCTGATTCCTCCTCCCCTTGGGGAGGTCGGGAGGGGGTCTTTAATGTCTTTACAAATTCGTCGAACATCCACTCAGTATCAGTTGGTCCGCTGCAAGCCTCCGGGTGAAACTGTGCCGAGAACCACGGATTCGTCTTATGGCGTATGCCTTCGTTGGAGCCGTCGTTCATGTTCACGAACAGCGGTTCCCAATCGTCAGGCAACGTTGTGTCATCTACGGCATATCCGTGGTTCTGTGACGTTATGTAGCATTTTGTAGTGCCCACCTGCTGCACGGGCTGGTTATGGGAGCGATGTCCGTACTTCAGTTTGTATGTCTTTGCTCCGGCAGCACGTGCCAGCAGCTGATTGCCTAGGCATATTCCCATGCAAGGACGCATCTTTTCCGTTGAACATTTCTGCTGCTCCGTTTCTAAGAACCGGCGTATATGCTGCACCGTAACGTCACATCGCTCAGGGTCACCGGGACCGTTGGCAAGAAACAGACCGTCGAACTCTAATTGGTTGAAGTCATAATCCCACGGCACACGAATTACCTCAACACCTCGCCTTAATAAGCATCGTATGATGTTCGCCTTTACTCCGCAATCCACGAGAACGACCCGTTTCACTCCTAACTCCTCACTCTTCACCCCTGATTGATACCTTATGACCTCTTTGCATGAAACCTTCTCTACCCAGTTCATGCTGCCATAGTCTTGAAGGTCATTCCTCCCCTCTTTAACAGGAGAGAGGTTGGGGGTGAGGCTTATCTTTCCCCTCATGACGCCATGCTCACGCAGTATCTTCGTCAGGCGGCGGGTGTCAATGCCCGTAAGAGCCGGAATCTTCTCCTGCTTCAGCCATGATGCCAGAGAGGTCTGTGCATTCCAATGAGAATATTCGTTGCTATAGTCTGCAACGATGAGGGCTTTGACATGTATCCGCTCGCTCTCCATGAAGACAGGCAACCCGTCGTTGCCTGTCTCGGTAGAAGGTACACCATAGTTGCCCACGAGGGGGTATGTCATCACGAGTATCTGTCCGGCATAGCTCGGGTCTGTAAGACTCTCCGGGTATCCCGTCATAGCAGTATTAAAGACCACCTCTCCGGAGATTTCCCCCTCATATCCGAAACTCTTTCCGTAGAAGACAGTCCCATTATCAAGTATCAGTTTTGCGTCAGTCATTGAAAATATTGAAGATTGAATAATTGAACATTGAATAGCCTTAGACCTTTGACTTTGAATGGGGTCAGTACGCTTGTTCGTGAACACCCTTCACAGCCCTTCCGCTGGGGTCGTTCATGTTCTTGAAAGCCTCGTCCCATTCCAGTGCTATCGCCGTAGAGCATGCCACGCTGGCTTCGCTCGGTACGCTGGCAGCAGCAGAATCGCTGGGGAAATGCTCCGCGAAGATGGAGCGGTAGTAATATTCCTCCTTGTTCTTCGGCGGATTGATGGGGAATCGCTCTGCGGCGTGCGCCATCTGCTCATCGGTAACGGCCGCCGCCGTCATTGCCTTGAGGGTGTCTATCCATGAATATCCCACGCCGTCGGAGAATTGTTCCTTCTGCCGCCATGCCACCTCCTCCGGGAGAAGGTCGCTGAATGCCTCGCGTACTATCTTCTTTTCCATGACAGAGCCTGGACACATCTTTGCCGCAGGGTTGGTGCGCATCGCTACATCTAAAAAATCCTTGTCGAGGAAAGGCACACGTCCCTCCACGCCCCATGCCGAAAGACTCTTGTTAGCACGTAGGCAGTCGTAGAGGTATAGCTTCGACAGCTTGCGCACTGTTTCTTCATGGAACGCTTTCGCATCGGGAGCCTTGTGGAAGTAGAGGTAGCCCCCGAATATCTCGTCGGCACCTTCGCCGCTGAGCACCATCTTTATTCCCATTGACTTTATGACACGTGCCAGCAGATACATCGGCGTAGAAGCCCGGACGGTCGTTACGTCGTATGTCTCGATGTAGTAGATGACATCCCGTATGGCATCAAGTCCCTCCTGAATGGTATAGTTTATCTCGTGGTGTACGGTGCCGATATGGTCAGCCACCAGCTTAGCCTTGGCAAGGTCGGGCGCACCCTTCAGCCCCACCGCGAAGGAGTGGAGGCGCGGCCAGTATGCCTTGGTGCGTGAGTCGTTCTCAATGCGCATCTCGGAATATTTCTCTGCTATTGCCGAGATAACCGAAGAGTCGAGTCCTCCGGATAACAGCACCCCGTATGGCACGTCGGACATCAGCTGACGCCTGACAGCCCCCTCAAGGGCATCATGGATAACGGAGACGCTGGCATCGTTGTCTTTTACGGCATCATATTGCATCCAGTCGCGGTGGTAGTAAGATTGAAGATTGAACATTGAAGATTGACCATTATTGGCTGCGCCATCCGTGTGGGAATGGTCAATGGTCAATGGTGAATGGTCAATGTTTGTAAGGTAATGTCCTGGCAGGAAAGGCTCATAATGCTGGCAGAAGCCCTCCAGTGCCTTCAGCTCAGAGCCCACATATATCGTGCCGTCGTCGTCATAGCCTATGTATAGCGGTATGACACCGATGGGGTCGCGGGCTATGAGAAATGCGTCCTTCTCCTCATCATAGAGCACAAAGGCGAATATGCCGCTGATGTCTTCTAAAAAGTCTATACCCTTCTCCTTGTATAGGGCAAGGATAACCTCGCAGTCGCTCTTGGTCAGGAAATCGTACCTGCCAGCATACTGGCGACGAATCTCCTGATGATTATATATCTCACCATTGACCGCCAGCACCTGTTTCCTGTCAGGAGAGTAGAGCGGCTGCCCGCCACTTTCAGGATCTACGATGCTCAGTCGCTCATGGGTAAGTATAGCACTGCCACCACAGTAGATGCCGCTCCAGTCGGGACCGCGATGACGTATTTTCTGACTCATCTTCAGAGCCTTGTGACGCAACTCCGGCGTCTGCTCTTTTACATTTAGTATTGCTGTAATTCCACACATAATATCTGTTTTCTATTTATAACTAATCTTTGACCTTAGACCATTGACCATTGAAAATTGACCATTGAAAATTATTCTTCACTCTTCACTCTTCACTTCTTCGACCTTCGACATACTCAATGAATGCCTTGTTTACCATACGGATGCCTCCGGGGGTGGGGTAGTGCCCGGTGAAGTACCAGTCGCCGGGATGATTAGGGCATGCCTTGTGCAGACCTTCGATGCTTTGGAACACCATTTCTACCGGCGTCTGCATTTCCTTCGGTCGCAACATCTCCACTATCTTCTCATTCAGTTCTTCGACGGTAAAGGGAGCGTAGATGCGGCGTACATGATTGGCAGAAAGCGGGTCAGCCTTGCACAGGGCGTATGTCTCGGAAATGATCTGCTGCATGCCACGTTCCGTTATCAATGCTATGGCGGCGCGGAAGGCACACAACTCTTCAAGATGCGACATGTCGATGCCGTAGTAGTCGGGGTATCGTATTTGCGGAGAACTGCTGACCATGACAATCTTCTTGGGATGCAGGCGGTCGAGAATCTTCAGGATACTCTCCTTCAGGGTCGTGCCACGCACAATGCTGTCGTCGATAACTACCAGGTTGTCCTCCCCAGCCTTCAGCGAGCCGTATGTTATGTCATATACATGTGCGGCAAGGTCGTTGCGTTGGTTGCCCTCGCTGATGAAGGTGCGCAGTTTTATGTCCTTCCATACCACTTTCTCTATCCTGACGCCGTTGTCAATGCGCCTTACCCCGTCCGTCATGCCATAGAATGCCACCTCTGCCGTGTTCGGGATATATGAGAAGACCGTATGCTCTACGTCACCGTCGATAGCCTTCATGATGGAAGGAGTCAGCTGTTCCCCCAACTGCTTACGTTCCCGATAGATGTCACTGTCACTGCCACGGCTGAAGTATATGCGTTCGAAGCAGCATGCGCTAAGTTGCTTTTGAGGGATAATCTGCTCCAGTCCATAGTCACCGTTCCGACGAACTATGACAGCCTGCCCCGGCTGCAATTCCCTGACATCGCCGGCAGTAAGGTTAAAGCACGTCTGTATAACAGGACGCTCAGAAGCAATGACGACAACCTCCTCATCCTGATACCAAAATGCCGGACGTATGCCCCACGGGTCGCGAATGGCAAACATCTCGCCGCTGCCGGTAATGCCACACATCACATATCCGCCATCAAAGCGGGGCATCGTGGTGCGCAGGACATTTGCCATCTCTATGTTTTCATCTATATAGCGGGTGATGTCCCTGCCGTTGAGACCTTTGCCTCTTGCAATACGAAACAGTCGCTCTGCCTCGCGGTCAAGACGATGTCCCATCAGCTCAAGCATTATGTGGGAATCGCTGCCCGTGCGTGGTGACTGCCCCTGGCTGGTCAGGAAATCGAAGACCTCTTCAATGTTTGTCATATTGAAGTTGCCACACAGGGCAAGGTTCTTTGCACGCCAGTTGTTGCGACGCAGAAAAGGATGCACATACTGCAGTCCGCTCTTGCCGGTAGTGGAGTAACGAAGGTGACCCATGTATAATTGACAATTGACAATTGATAATTGAGAGGTAATAGCTGAATCGCTGTCAATCGTTAATCGTCCATCGTTAATTCGTTTGAATACTTCTGAAATAGCATTCCTGCCCTCAGCCCTTTCCCGGAACATATACTCCTGACCGTCGGGCGTATTCAGGCAGACTCCTGCTATGCCGGCTCCTTCCTGTCCACGGTTGTGCTGCTTCTCCATCATCAGGCACAGTTTGTTAAGTCCGTAACAGGACGTGCCATATTTGCGTTCGTAGTGCTCCAGGGGTTTCAGGAGACGTACCATCGCCACGCCACATTCATGCTTCAGCTGTTCCATCAATACATGTTTTAATAAAACTCATAAACAGTGGATGAGGACACAGGACGGTAGAAGAATATTCCGGGTGATACTGTGTACCGATATACCACCGCTTCTCTGGTATCTCTACTATTTCGACGAGATTAGTATCCGGATTCTTGCCAACGCATTTCATGCCGGCATCCTCAAAATCCTCCATGAACGAATTGTTAAACTCATAACGGTGGCGGTGACGTTCTTTGACAAGCATCTTTTTGCCGTAGGCGTCATAGACACGGCTGCCCTCACGTAGTTTACAGTCGTATGCCCCCAGTCGCATGGTGCCGCCTTTCTGCTTGACAGCCTTCTGCTCTTCCATCAGGTCGATGACGGGATGCGTGGTGTCTGCCGGCATCTCGCTGCTGTTGGCATCTTTATAACCTAACACATTCCGTGCAAACTCGATAACCATCATCTGCATGCCCAGACAAATGCCGAAAGCGGGCTTGTCGTTTGTGCGACAGAATTCTGCAGCAATTATCTTCCCCTCAGTGCCACGCTGACCGAATCCAGGACAGATTATCACCCCTGCCATACTGCTGAGCTGTGAGCTGACGTTATCTGTCGTAATTTCCTCGCTGTTTACGAAATGTATGCGTGTTTTCACGTTGTTGTAAATGCCAGCAAGGGTAAGGCTCTCGCGGATGCTTTTGTATGCATCTTGCAGGTCGTATTTGCCAACCAAGGCAACATGAACCTCGCGGGTGGCATTGCGTTGCTTTTCCAAGAAACTGCGCCACGGCAACATCTGGGGAGTTTCGCCAACCGGTATTCCTATCTTACGTAATATGGCAGCATCAAGTCCCTGCCGCTGCATGTTGACAGGCACCTCATAGATGCTGGACATGTCTTCACTCTGCACCACACATTCAAGGTCAACATTGCAGAATGATGCCACCTTAAGGCGTAAAGCATCGTCAAGGTGGCGTTCCGTGCGCAGCACAAGGATGTCGGGTTGTATTCCCATTGACTGCAGTTCCTTTACGGAGTGTTGCGTGGGTTTTGTCTTCAGTTCGCCTGCTGCCTTCAGGTATGGCACGTATGTTAAATGTACACACACGGCATCGCGACCTAACTGCCAGCGCAACTGGCGGATGGCTTCCATAAAGGGGGCACTCTCAATGTCACCAATGGTACCGCCTACCTCTGTAATGATAAAGTCGTATTTAGAGGTGAGTGGTGAGAGGTGAGTGGTGAGAGAATTCTCTGCTGCAGACATATCTCTTACCTCTTGCCCCTTACCTCTTACTTCTTGGCGAAGCATCCGTCGCTTTATCTCGTCTGTTATATGGGGTACGACCTGAATAGTCTTGCCAAGATAGTCGCCATGCCTCTCTCTGTCGATGACAGCCTTATATATCCGACCGGTGGTAATGCTGTTGTGACGTGTGGTTTCTATTCCCGTAAATCGTTCGTAATGCCCCAGGTCCAGATCGGTTTCCATGCCGTCCGCCGTTACGTAACACTCACCGTGTTCATAAGGATTCAGGGTGCCCGGGTCGATGTTTATGTATGGGTCAAACTTCTGTATTGTAACCTTATAGCCTCTCGCCTGCAACAGTTTCCCGATGCTGGCAGAGATTATGCCCTTTCCTAACGAGGAAACGACACCGCCTGTGACGAATATATACTTTGTCTGCATAATTTTTATTCCTAATTCCTAACTCTTAACTCTTAACTCTTAACTCTTAATTCTTAACTCTTATTTGCCTTCTCCCTTATATGCTCTTCATATTCTGCCAGTTCCCGTTCTCCGATATATGCGAGGCCGTAGTGTTCGTCGTGCTGAGAGAAGTCGAGACCTACCTTTTCGCTGTACTCGGAAACACGCATTGGAATAAGGCTGTCGATGAGTTTGTAGCCCAGCCAGCTCATGCAAAATGTATAGGCGAATACTATGATGATAGCAAGCAGGTGGTAGAGAAATATGATAAAGCCATCCCATGTTCCTGCCACAAGTCCTTCCTGAATGAAGATACCTGTCAATACGGTGCCGAAGATGCCGCCTGTTCCGTGGGTGGGGAAGACGTCAAGTGCATCGTCTATGCTGGTGTGGGAGCGCCAATATACCGCAACGTTGCAGATGAGTGTGATGACGAAGGCTATGAAGATGCTTTGTCCTACCGTAACATAGCCTGCTGATGGCGTTATGGCGACGAGGCCTACCACACAGCCTACGGCAGCACCCATGGCAGAGGGCTTGCGACCGCGCAGGCAGTCGAAGAATATCCATGTCATCATAGCTGTTGCGGAGGCGGTGTTGGTATTGAGGAACGCCTTTACAGCCTGACCATCTGCATGCAGCGAGGAACCGGCGTTGAAACCAAACCAGCCTAACCATAGCAGGGCTGCGCCAAGAAGCACAAAGGGTATGTTGGCTGGCTCACTCTTCTCGGTGCTCCGACGGCCTAAATATATGGCACCTGCAAGGGCTGCAATGCCGGAAGAGGCATGTACCACGATGCCGCCGGCAAAATCGACGACACCCCATTGGAGGAACAGTCCCTCCGGATGCCATGTCATGTGTGCCAGGGGGCAGTATATGACGAAGAAGAAAAATATCATAAAGAACATATATGCCGAAAACCGCACCCGCTCGGCAAAGGAACCGGTGATAAGCGACGGGGTGATGATGGCAAATTTCATCTGAAACAGGGCATAGAGAGCCAGGGGGATAGAGGCACCGCCCAATACGTTGCCGGCAGGAGTCGTATAAACCTCTGCCCCGACATTGCGGAACATTATGAAGGTCAGGGGATTGCCGATTATCCCACCGATGTCGTCGCCGAAACATAGCGAAAAACCTACCGTAACCCACAAGACGGAAATAAGTCCCATGGCTATGAAGGACTGCAGCATGGTGCTGATGACGTTTTTGGCACCTACCATACCTCCATAAAAGAACGAAAGTCCCGGCGTCATCATCAGGACGAAAATGGTCGCCGTGATAAGCCATGCCACATCGGCAGCGGAAATTACCGACCAGTCACACTCAAATGTGGGTTCGCTGACAAAAATACCTGCAACTGCTATTACCGTCATTGCGGTCATCAGGATTATCCATCTCTTCTTAATCTTCATAGTTCTTATATAATTTGTGTTGTGTGTATGTATGTGTTGATGTGATTTCGGTTGCAAAGGTAATTCGAATTTGGAAAATAAAAGCATGAAGATGAAACTTTATATCAACAAAATTATATGAAATGACAAAATGTAAACAATGTGATTGAATAAATTGCTAAATTGCTTTCAAAATGCCATAAAAACCGAAATAATACAATCAAAGTGTCATCTGTGTGCGATTTCAAACTAAAAATTTGTCACTTTTTTCTTGTTTTGTTTAACTTTTGTATTATCTTTGCACCCAAAATCATGACAAATGTAAGTTTAAACACGAAAAATATGGCAAAAAGTAAATACAAAGGTCTATACCAGCCACAGTATGAACATGACGCATGTGGCGTAGGCATGGTGGTGAACATACATGGAGGAAAGAGTCACGAGCTGGTTGACCAGGCATTGCGTGTATTGGAAAACATGGAGCACAGAGGTGCCGAGACTCGCGACAAGACCGGTGACGGTGCGGGCATTATGCTGCAGATTCCTCATGAGTTCATTCTTTTGCAAGGCATTCCTGTTCCCGAGAAGGGCAGGTATGGCACAGGTTTGGTGTTTCTTCCCAAGGAGGAGCAGGAGCAGCAGGAGATTTTGTCTGTGTTGATAGAGGAGATAGAGCGTGAGGGTTTGCAGCTGATGCATATACGCACGGTGCCTACATGCCCCGAGGTGTTGGGGGAGGCGGCAAGGAGGGTGGAGCCTGCCATCAAGCAGGTTTTTGTCACCGGCGTAAGCGATGCCAAGGTAGATGTCCTGCCGCGCTCGCTATATATTATAAGGAAGAGGGTTGAGCGTCGCGTTGCGCATCCTGATTTCTACATCTGTTCTTTGTCAAGCACGAATATTATATACAAGGGAATGTTGACCAGCGGGCAGCTGCGTCGTTATTTCCCTGATTTGTCAAGTCCATACCTAACAAGCGGGCTGGCGCTGGTTCACTCACGTTTCAGCACAAACACATTTCCTACGTGGTCACTTGCCCAGCCCTTCCGCTTGTTGGCACACAACGGCGAGATAAACACTATTCGCGGCAACCGTGGATGGATGAAGGCACGTGAGAGCGTGCTGACCATGGGAAATGGTCAATCCTCAATGGTCAATCCTCAATCTTCAATGTTCAATGGTCAATCCTCAATGTTCAACAGGGAAGACGTTTCCCCTATAGTGCAGGACGGCATGAGCGACTCGGCAAGCCTGGACAATGTCTTTGAATTTCTGACGATGAGCGGCTTGTCGTTGCCGCAGGCGATGGCGATACTCGTGCCGGAGAGTTTCAATGACAAGAATCCTATCTCGGAAGACCTGAAGGCGTTCTATGAGTACCATTCTATCCTGATGGAGCCCTGGGACGGTCCTGCTGCCTTGCTGTTCTCTGACGGACGCTATGCCGGAGGGATGCTTGACAGGAACGGCCTCCGCCCTTCACGCTATACGATTACGAAGCAGGGCATCATGGTGGTGGCGTCAGAGGTGGGGGTAATGGACTTTGAGCCTTCCGACGTGGTCAGCAAGGGGCGTTTGCAGCCGGGAAAGATATTGCTTATTGACACGCAGGAGGGAAAGATATACTATGACGGCGAGATAAAGGAGCAGCTTGCCAAGGCGTATCCTTATCGTGAGTGGCTCAGCGAAAACCGTGTCCAGCTGGAGAAGCTGAAGAGCGGCCGCAAGGTGGAGAACTCCGTGAGCGATTTCGACAGGAAGCTGCTTACATTCGGCTTTGGTCAGGAAGATATTGACAAGACTATAATCCCGATGGCGACAACGGGGCAGGAGCCGGTAGCCGCCATGGGCAACGACACGCCGTTGGCGGTGGTGAGCGACCGTCCGCAGGTGTTGTTCAACTATTTCCGCCAGCAGTTCGCGCAGGTGACAAACCCCGCCATCGACCCTATCCGTGAAGAGCTGGTAATGTCGTTGACAGAGTACATAGGTGCCGTGGGTACCAATATCCTGACTCCCGACGCCTCAAACTGCAAGATGGTGCGTCTGCCGCAGCCGGTACTGACAAACACGCAGCTCGACATACTCTGCAACATACGCTACAAGGGCTTCAAGACGCGGAAGCTTGCCATGCTTTTCGAGTCGGCACAGGGAGAAGAGGGGCTGCGCCAGGCTCTGGACGACCTTTGCCATGAGGCAGAGCGCAGCGTGGATGAGGGTGTGAACTACATCATTCTCAGCGACCGTGACATAGACGAGCGGCACGCTGCCATACCGTCGCTGCTGGCGGTGAGTGCCGTACACCATTACCTGATAGGCGTCGGAAAGCGTGTGCAGACGGCATTGATAGTGGAGAGCGGTGAGATTCGCGAGACGATGCACGCTGCCCTGCTCTTAGGTTACGGTGCCAGTGCCCTGTGTCCGTATATGACATTTGCCATTCTCGACGACTTGGTAAGACGCGGAAAGATTCAGGAGGAATATGCCACGGCGGAAGACCACTATATAAAGGCTGTCGATAAGGGGCTGAAGAAGATAATGTCGAAGATGGGCATCTCTACCATCCGCAGCTATCGTGGTGCAAAGATATTCGAGAGCATCGGCTTGAGCGAAGATTTGCTGAGACGCTACTTTGGTACGGAGGTCAGCACCATAGGTGGCATCGGGCTGAAGGAGATAGCCCGCGATGCCATCGCCAGAAGTGAAGAGTTAAGAGTTAAGAGTGAAGAATTTGCTACCGCTGTGCTGAAGAACCACGGTCAGTTCTCATGGCGCAAGGATGGCATAAAGCATGCCTGGAATCCGGAAACGATAGCAAAGCTGCAGCTTGCCACCCGCCAGGGCAGTTACGAAAAATTCAAGCAGTGGGCGCAGCTGGTGGACGAGAAGGAGGCTCCTATCTTTATCCGTGACTTCTTTGGTTTCAAGAAGGCGGCAAAGCCTACGCCTATCGACGAGGTGGAGAGCGTAGAGAGCATCGTGAAACATTTCGTCACCGGTGCCATGTCGTTCGGAGCCTTGAGCATCGAGGCACATGAGGCATTGGCGCTGGCAATGAACAAGCTGGGCACTCGCTCTAATACCGGTGAGGGCGGCGAAGACAATGCCCGCTACCATTCGGAGGTGGACGGCGTCAGCCTGAGCAGCAAGACCAAGCAGATTGCCAGCGGACGCTTCGGCGTAACGGCGGAGTATCTCGTCAATGCCGAGGAAATACAGATAAAGGTGGCACAGGGCGCAAAACCGGGTGAGGGAGGACAGCTGCCTGGTTTCAAGGTGAACGACATCATCGCCAAGACACGTAATGCCATCCCCGGTATCTCGCTGATATCCCCGCCGCCACATCATGACATCTATTCTATTGAAGACTTGGCACAGCTTATCTTCGATTTGAAGAATATCAACCCGACGGCAGCCGTCAGCGTGAAGCTTGTAGCCGAGAGCGGAGTGGGGACCATTGCTGCCGGTGTTGCCAAGGCAAAGGCAGACCTGATAGTGATAAGCGGTGCCGAGGGCGGTACGGGTGCCAGCCCTGCTTCGAGCATGCGCTTTGCGGGCATCTCGCCGGAGATAGGACTTGCCGAGACGCAGCAGACACTCGTTATGAACGGACTACGCAATCAGGTGCGCCTGCAGACAGACGGTCAGCTGAAGACAGCAAAGGACGTCGTCATCATGGCAATGCTGGGAGCCGACGAGTTCTCATTCGGCACATTGCCGCTGATTGTCCTGGGATGTGTCATGATGCGTAAGTGTAATACCAACACCTGCCCGATGGGTGTGGCGACGCAGAACCCCGAGTTGCGCAAACACTTTGAGGGACGTGCCGAGTATGTCGTCAACTTCTTCACCTTCCTGGCACGGCAGGTGCGCGAATACCTCAGCGAGATGGGTGTGCATAGCCTGAAGGAAATCATAGGTCATACGGAGCTCATAGAAATAAGTGAAGAGTTAAGAGTGAAGAGTGAAGAATGTCGAAAGGCTGCGCAAGCGAAGTGGCAATCTGCTGCCGCCGAAAAATGGCAGACCATCGACTTCTCACGTCTGCTCTACAAGCCAGAGACGGATAAGCCTTTGTATTGGGACCGGGGTGGTTATACCAAGGTGACAGGCGTCAAGGATGAGGAGATTATCAAAGCAGCCCGCAAGGCTATTGACAGCCAGGAAGAGGTGACGCTTGACTATACCATTAAGAATACCGACCGTGCCGTCACAACGATGCTGAGCGGTGAAATCGCAAAAAAATACGGTGAGGCAGGTCTGCCTGACAATACCATAAACATCAAGTTCAAGGGCTCTGCCGGTCAGTCGTTCGGGGCTTTCGCTGTCCGTGGTCTCAATATCAGACTTGAGGGAGAGTGTAACGACTACTTCGGCAAGGGACTCTCCGGCGGTCGTATAACGATTCTGCCCCCTGCCCGCTTTGGGGTTGACTTCCATGCAGAGGATAATGTCATTGCCGGCAATACTGGCTTATATGGCGCAACCGGCGGTGAACTGTATATCAACGGCAAGGTGGGCGAACGCTTTGGCGTGCGTAACTCTGGCGCTGTTGCCGTCATAGAGGGAGCCGGCGACCATTGCTGCGAATACATGACAGGCGGGCGCGTCGTCGTACTGGGAGAGACGGGACGCAATTTCGCTGCCGGAATGTCGGGAGGCGTGGCGTATATCTACGACCCGAAGCATACATTCGACTATCTCTGTAATATGGATATGGTAGAAATAGATTTGGTGGAAGACTCCGTTTCAAAGAAGGAACTGCTGGAGCTCATTCGTCAGCATTACCTCCATACGGGCAGTGCGCTGGCAGGAAGGATGCTCGACGATTGGAACCATGTAGTAGAGGATTTCGTGCAGGTAGTGCCAATAGAGTACAAGCGTGTCCTGCAAGAGGAGAAAATGAAAAAGCTGCATGAGAAGATTGCCGACATACAGAGGGACTATTAGGCCCTTCCCCGGCCCTCCCCAATTAGGGAGGGAGAAAGTCTAAGGTTAGCCGCTTGCGGCTTTCAATGTTCAATGTTCAATTTTCAATGTTTTATAATGAATAACGCATTTTTAGAGATACATCGTCAGGAGGCTGGTTATCGCCCCATTCATGACAGGATTCACGACTTTGGCGAGGTGGAACAGACCCTCAGCACTCGTGAACGTAAGTTGCAGGCATCACGTTGCATGGACTGTGGCGTCCCTTTCTGCCATTGGGCTTGCCCGCTGGGTAACAAGGCGCCCGAATGGAATGATGCCTTGTGCAAGGGAGAATGGGAGAAGGCTTTTCGTCTGCTCAGTGCTACGAACCCTTTTCCGGAGTTTACGGGACGCATCTGCCCGGCACTCTGCGAGAAGGCTTGTGTGCTGAACCGTTTCAACCATGAGCCGACTACCAACCGTGAGGATGAGTGTGCCATCATTGAGGCTGCTTTCCGTGAAGGGTATATCCTGCCGCGTACCGACATCGTGCGAAACGGCAAGAAGGTGGCTGTCATTGGTGCCGGTCCTGCCGGACTGGCTGCTGCCAATGCCCTTAATCGGATGGGGTACAGCGTTACGGTTTTTGAGAAGAACGAGGCTGCCGGTGGCTTGCTGCGCTACGGCATCCCGAACTTCAAACTCAACAAGGCAATCATCGACCGCCGCATAGCCATCCTCGAACAGGAAGGCATCGAGTTTAAGTATGGCGAAGAGATTTCCCTCACCTCTCACCTCTCACCTCTCACCTCTGATTATGACGCTGTCGTAATCTCCACCGGCACTCCTGTTGCCCGTGACCTCAATGTCCCTGGCAGAGAACTGAAGGGCGTCCACTTTGCCCTTGAGCTGCTTTCGCAGCAGAACCGCGTCCTTGCCGGCATGGAGTTTGGTGCTGACGAGCGTATTACCGCCAAGTGTAAGGATGTGCTTGTCATTGGCGGCGGCGACACTGGTTCTGACTGCATCGGCACCGCACACCGTCAGGGATGCAAGAGCGTCACGCAGATAGAGATTATGCCAAAGCCCGTGGAAGGTCCTGATGACCCGCAGAATCCGTGGCCTGAATATCCCCGCACCCTCAAGACGACATCGTCGCACGAGGAAGGGTGCACCCGTCGCTGGAATGTCAATACCCTGGAATTTCTCGGTAAAGACGGAAAACTCACTGGCGTAAAGGTGCAGGAGATAGAATGGAAACCAAATCCTGACGGCGGACGTCCTATAATGGTTGCAAAGGGCGAGCCGGAGGTTATCAAGGCAGAACTGTGTCTGTTGGCAATGGGCTTCCTGAAACCAGAGCATCCTGAATATCCTGAAAACGTCTTCGTCTGCGGCGATGCCAAGAACGGTGCCAGCCTCGTGGTACGGGCAATGGCAAGTGGCATAGAGACAGCCGCTGCCGTTCACCGTTTTCTTTCGAAATGACGATTTGTCGTAATAACGTTATAACGTAAAAAGAATGAATAAGATTCCTTTTACCAAGATGCACGGCTGCGGTAACGACTATATATATGTAGATGTTTCCCGCCATCCTGTTGCCGACCCGTGTAAGGCGGCAATAGTCTGGAGCGACCGCCATAAGGGGATTGGCTCTGACGGCTTGGTGCTCATCGGCAAAAGCCCTTCCCCGGATGCCGATTTCTCCATGCGCATCTTCAATGCCGACGGTTCGGAAGCAATGATGTGCGGCAATGCCTCCCGTTGCATCGGGAAATATCTTTATGAGCGGGGCATGACAACGAAGAAGGAGATACGCCTACAGACGCTGTCGGGGGTAAAGACCCTGCTGTTGCATGAGCAGGACGGCATGGTGGAAAGCGTCACCGTCGATATGGGAGCCCCCGTACTTGAAGACACGACACTCTTCACTCCTGACCGTGCGAAAAGCGTATTTGCTCCCCTCGCCAACTGGAGAGGGGATGGGGGTGAGGCTATGTTTGTCTCGATGGGCAATCCTCACTACGTCATTTTTACCGATGATGTGGATAGGGTGGCAAGTGATGGACCCGTTTTGGAAAACCATCCGGCTTTTCCGCAGCGATGCAACATAGAATTTGCCCATGTGACGGCTGACGGCTCTGTACGCACCCGGGTATGGGAGCGGGGCAGCGGCATCACTATGGCATGCGGCACGGGGGCTTGTGCCACCGCCGTGGCAGCCGCCATGACAGGCAGGAGAGGACGCCAGTCGCATATCGTAATGGACGGCGGGGCACTGGATATAGAATGGCGAGAGTCAGACAATCATGTATATATGACAGGACCCGCAGAGTTCGTCTTCGACGGAGAAATAGAATGTGAAAGGTGAAATGTGAAATGTGAAAGGTCAAAGGCTATTTTTCTTAACTCTTAACTCTTAACTCTTAATTCTTAACTCTTAATTCATATATGGCTTTAGTAAACGTACATTATTTAAATCTGCAAGATAACTATCTTTTTGCTGACATAGCAAAAAAGGTGAATGCCTTCAAGGTGATGCATCCCAAGGCGAATGTCATATCCTTGGGAATAGGCGATGTGACACAACCTCTTTGTCCGGCTGTGATATCGGCAATGGAGAAGGCAGTGGCGGAGATGTCCCAGGCGTCCAGCTTTCATGGCTACGGACCCGAGCAGGGATATGAATTTCTGCGCGATGCTATCCTGAAGAACGACTATCTGCCGCGCGGCATACATCTCGATATTGACGAGGTGTTTATAAATGACGGTGCAAAGTCTGACATCGGCAATTTCCAGGAGCTTCTCCACTGGGACAACTTCATCTGCGTCACCGACCCGATATATCCCGTATATATCGACTCCAACGCGATGATAGGTCGCTGTGGCGCATATAAGAACGGCAAGTGGTCATACGTCACCTATACCCCCTGCACGGCAGAGAACGGCTTTGTGCCGGAGATACCAAAGAACCACCACGTTGACATCATATACCTCTGCTATCCCAACAACCCTACCGGCACGGTGATTACGAAGTCGGAGCTGCGCAAGTGGGTCAACTATGCCCTGAAGAATGACGCCCTGATACTCTATGACGCAGCATATCAGGCATACATCCAAGACCCCGACATCCCACACTCCATATACGAGATACGCGGTGCCAGGAAGTGTGCCGTCGAGTTCCGCTCTTATTCCAAGACAGCCGGCTTTACGGGCATCCGCTGCGGATATACCATAGTGCCGAAGGAGGTTACGGCTGCCACGTTTGAGGGTGAGCGCATATCGCTCAATAAGCTGTGGAACCGCCGCCAGTGTACCAAGTTCAACGGCACCAGCTACGTCTCCCAGCGGGCTGCGGAGGCGATATACACCCCCGAGGGAAAGGAGCAGATACAGGCGACGATAGGCTATTACATGGAGAATGCCGCCAAGATGCTCTCCACGCTGCGCTCTCTCGGTTATGAATGTTACGGCGGCGAGAATGCGCCGTATATATGGATGCGCACCCCTGGTGGCAAGTCGTCGTGGCAGTTCTTCGAGGAATTGCTCTATGGTGCCCACGTAGTCTGCACCCCGGGCTCCGGCTTCGGACCGAGCGGAGAAGGGTACGTGAGGCTGACAGCCTTCGGCAGCCACGAATCGACAGCCGAGGCACTGGAAAGAATAAAAAAGTGGGGGAGAGGGTAGTTGAGAGTTGATAGTTGA
>ODAJ011536361.1_pt1 | contig 39317 bp, 42 predicted proteins | sample 1539241 | NCBI WGS metagenome assembly ODAJ01 (sample SAMN02144231, study PRJEB22623) | gut metagenome | biome: sheep rumen | host: Ovis aries | place: New Zealand
AAAAAAACACTTAAAATATGTAAACTATGATATAAAAAGTGTAAATAGTTATAAAGGATTTTTAAAAAGAGTTAAATATTAAATAGCTGTCAAAAAAATATACAAATATAAGAAATAAATAATAAAAAAGCAAAAGTTATTTCGCAAATGAGAAATAACTTGGTATAATTTCTCTTGATAAACACATTTTTCACAAAATAATATTATTCATATAAATATTATTGATTTTTTATTAGAAAATAGAAGTTAAAAAATATTATAAAAACTAATTAATAAATATTTAAGTTATGTAAATTTTGATCTAAAAAATTGTAAATAGTTATAAAGGATTTTTTAAAAGAGTTAAATTTTAAATAATATTGTTATTGATTTAAAATGTATTATTTAGTAAAATTATATTAGAGAAATAAGGTTTGATAAATATGAAAAAGATGAAATTAATTATATTAGGATCTTTAATAGGATTTATATTAGTTATTAGTGGAGTATCTTATGCTTATCTTAGAAAAGCTAGCGTTCAAGATAATAATAATGTGGTTAGTACATTAGATTGTTTAAATGTTACGTTAACTGATACAGAAAATGGTAATACTGGTATTAATATAACTAATCAAGTAGCAATGTCAGATGCTGAAGGTTTAAAAAATTCTCCTTATAAATTTACTTTAACTAATAATTGTCCTTATCCAGTTAAAGTAGATATTAATTTAGAAACTTTATCAGGAACTACTTTAAATAAAAATTATTTAAAATATAATTTAAATAAAATGAGTAGCTCTATATTAGGAGAAAGTCCAGAAGTAGAAGCTGTTACAGCAAATGCTACTAGTAATAAGATGGGAAGTACTATATTAGCAGCTAGTACTGATGTAGGGCACTCTGCAAATTATGAATTAAGATTATGGATAGATGAGAATACTAGCTGGGAAAATGGAGGAAATAAAACTTATAATGGAAAAGTAGTTATATATGCTAGTCCTACTAAAACCAAACCAGCTAGCGAATACTTTAATATAGCAACTCTTAGTGGTAGTGGTAACATGCATTCGGTTCCAGGAAGGCAAGTGAGTTATCAAGGTAGTGTAGGCACTATGAATATAGATCCAACAACCTATGGAGCATATACTTGGACTTATGCTGAAGACTATGAAGTGGTAAATAATAAATTTAATTTAAAAAATGTTAAAACTTTAATTTATAATGATGATATGCATAAATTGGTTGGTAAATATTTAATTAGCTATAGTATAGGTAATAATACTGATGCAAATGGTAATCAAAAAACTGGAACTACTAATTTAAGTGCCATTTATTATGTAAGAGAAGTATTTAATACGGAACTTACTTATGAAACATATCAAATAATGACATTTAACGAGACTCAGGCAAATAGTGAATGGACATATGGAACTGATGTTACTCAGGCTACAAATAATAACGGAAGATATTATAATTTAAATGGCGTAACTAAAAAAGTCTTAAGTACAAATAAAGAAGATTTTGTAGGTAAATTTCTTACAAATACTAATGTAAGCACAAATATTGCAGCTTCTCCTACTACAATTAATCTAAGTACTATTTACGAGATAAAAGAAGTAGGTAGCACTTATCTTGTTTATACTAATTCACCTGAAGCTGGAATAAGTGAAACTACTGATGATTATGGTACGTCACTTTATTATAGGGGTGCAGTAACAAATAATTATGTTATTTATGCTAATATGTGCTGGAGGATCGTAAGAATAGATGGTGCCAGCAATATAAAATTAGCATTATATAATTATAATCCGAATGGGCTTGCTAATCCATGCACAGAAGTAAAAAATAGCGTAGCTTTTGCTAGATATAATAATACAACTACCGGTCAAGCAGGTCAAAGTGAATTTAATGCAACAAATTATACTGTTTTGATTAGTAATTCCAATCGTAGTTTTTATCAATATAACGCTGGGATTGGATATATGATGGGTGTGCCTGGAAGTAGTACGTATGCTGAAGAACATGCCAATACCTACAAAAGTACGATCCTTACTAATTTAATGACTTGGTATGATAAATATATAAGTTCCTCTAATTATGATACAAGGCTAGCAGACACGATTTGGTGTAATGATAAAAGAATTGGTACGACTTCTTCGTCAACTACTAATGCTGGTACTAATCGTGTAACAACTTATTATGCAGCTTATGATAGGTTATATACGCCAGCTAGTAGTATGCCAACTTTAGAGTGCGGAAGTATGGAAAATACTAATATCATAAGTAAATATACGGCTAGTGATAGTACTAACGGTAATGCTGCTTTAACCATTAATAATAAAGAATATAAGGTAGGCCTCCTTACTGCTGATGAAGTGGCTTTTGCTGGAAGTGCTTATAATCTAGGTAATACTTCATACTACTTATATAAAAATGCCAATAGTCTTAAATATTGGACCTCTTCGCCGTCCCACTTCAATGGTTACGCGTACACGTTGGACGTCAACAATAATGGCAGCCTCTACTACGGGGACGACGTCAGACACTCGGAAAGTCTGCGCCCTTCAGTTTCTCTAAGTTCGGCGGCTACCTTAACTACAAACTATAGTGAAAATCCTGGTACATCTGCTAATCCTTATATCGTAATCTAGACTTGGATGCCGCTATCAAAAATCACAAAAAACATGCGTCAAATCCTTGACGCATGGCAAATAAGAATTATATGGCTTCTTTAAAATTTATAATTATTCTTTAAAAGAAAGTGTGGCGTTTATGAATCGTAAAAAAATTATTTTAATTGTTTCGTTAATATTGTTTATTATGTTAATTTCAGGTTTATCATATGCATATCTTAGAACAAGCTCTAGTCAAAGTGGAACTAATATTGTAACAACTTTAACTTGTTTAGATGTTACTATTAGTGATACTGTAGTTGGTGAGACTGGTTTAACTTTAACGGGAAAATATCCAATTCCTGATAGTGAAGGTTTAGCTGGTACGCCTTATAAATTTACAATTACTAATAATTGTACTGGTGCTGTTAGTGTTGATATTAATTTAGATACACTAAGTACTAGTACTTTGGAAAAACAATATGTTAAGTTTAATATAAGCGGAGAGACTAACACAACTAATTTAGTATCAGCTGGAGCTACTGCTACTAGTACACTTAGTGGCGTTGCTTCTAGTAATAAATTAACTAGTACTATGTTAAGTGCTAATCAGTCTAAAAATTTTCAATTAAGATTATGGTTAGATGAGAATGCTACATATGATCAAGCTGCTGGTAAATCATATTATAGTAAAGTTGAAATAGTAGCATCTGCCTTAGTAGAAAGACCTTTTATTGAAATGTTTGATTTAGCTAGTGCTGCAACAGCTACACCTTTAACTACTCCAGGAGTACAAGCTGCTACAACCGATGAAGGTTTACTTCCTACGCCAGATGATTATGGAACTAGCTATTATTATAGAGGAGCAGTAGAAAATAATTATGTCGTTTTTGTCGATATGTGTTGGAGAATAGTAAGAATAGATGGAAATGGTAATATAAAATTAGTCTTATACAATTATAAAAAGACAGCAGATAGAACTGGAACTAATGCATCAAATCCATGCCATGCAAATCATGATGCTACAGATGCAGCATTTGCTAGATATGATGATACTACTAATGGATCAGCTGGCAAAAGCGCATTTAATACTATCTGGAATCAAAATGCATATGTAGGATTAAAATATGGAACACCAGGCTCAAGTACATATGAAGGAGAACATAACGGAAATAATAAAAGCACAATATTAACTAATTTAGAATCATGGTATGCTGCAAATTTAAATAGTGTAGATTCCAAAATAGCAACAGTAGCCTATTGTAATGATAAAAGAACAGTAACAGATACCACATATGATCCATGGAGTATAACACCAACAGGACTTGGTTATGGAAACAAAAAAACATATTATCAAGCAATGCAAAGATTAAATCCAGCAAATACTGCAGTACCTGTATTAACTTGTCCTGAAGGAATAAGTAGAGTTGAAAGTAAAATAGGATTATTATCTGCTGATGAAGTAGCATATGCAGGAGCAATGTATAATACAAGTAATAGTTCATATTATCTAAGAAAAAATGCAAGTAGCACCTATTGGTGGACCTCTTCACCGTCTGCCTTCGATGGCTACAACGCGGGCGCGTGGCACGTGTATTCGGATGGGGCTCTGAACGTCAACGTCGACGTTCGCAATGTGGGCGGGCTTCGTCCTGTAGTTTTTCTACTTCCTACAGTCAGTGTAACTAGTGAGTCAGCTACTAATATAGGAACAGCATCTAATCCATATTTGGTACAATAAATATATTTGAAATAAATTTAGGAAGATTATATTTCGGTTCTCTAAAATCTAGTGTGGAGTAAAAAAATAAAAATTTATATGTGAAAAAACTAAAAACAATAAAATTTAGTGTGGAGCAGAGATGTAAAAATCATCTCTGTTTTTATGTGCTAAAAAAAGTTGATAGTTTATCATTTTATTAATGTGATAAAATAATTAAATTTCAGTTTTAAATAGTCTAATAATAAAAATTACAGATTATTAGTAGTTATTAACAAAATAAAGATATTTATTAACAAAACATTATATTAAAAAAGGAAATTAGATATTTATAGGTAATAATAACTAATAGAAGGGAGTATTTTAAATGCGAATAAGTAATCTATTAAGATATTTGTTAGTGCTTTAAATGAATTAATTAATGGTAAAAGATAAAATTAAAGTAGAAAATTTAATATATGAAATAAGAGGAAAACAAGTAATGATAGATAGTGATCTAGCTATTCTTTATCAGTGCAAAAATGGTACAAAAGAGATTAATCAAGCAGTAAAAAGGAATATTGAAAGATTCCCAGAAGATTTTTATTTTCAATTATCTAAGGAAGAACATGAAAACTTGAAGTCACAATTTGTGACTTCAAGTTTAGGAAATAATTATGGTGGTAATAGAAAACTTCCATGTGTCTTTACAGAACAGGGAGTGGCAATGTTAGCATCTGTTTTAAAGAGTGAAGTTGCATCTCAAGTTAGCGTACAAATTATGCGTGCTTTTGTCGCAATGAAAAAGTATATATCAAATAATTTAATTGAACAAAAATATTATAATGATATGACAATTAGACACGATTCAGAAATAAAACTATTACAAGAGTCATTTTATAAGATGCAAGAAAAGAAAACTTTAAATGAAATATATTTTAATGGACAAATATATGATGCATATTCTAAGGTGCAAGAGATATTTAAAGAAGCTAAAGAAGAATTAGTAATAATAGATAGTTATGCTGATAATACTATCTTAGATATTATAAAAAGATTAGATATTAATGTAATTATAATAACTAAAGAAAATAATTTATTAACTAAGCAAGATATAGAAAAGTATAATAAACAATATCATAATTTAAAAGTAATATATGATAATACTTATCATGATAGATATTTTGTATTAGATAGAAAAATTATATATCACTGTGGCGCATCAATAAATAGAATTAATATAAAACATTTTCTATAACGCTTTTAAGTGATGAAGAAGTATGTAAGGCATTGTTAAGTAATATAAATAGAATAATATAAAATTAAAGTAGAAGATTTAATATATGAAATAAGAGGAAAACAAGTAATGTTAGATAGTGATTTAGCTATTCTTTATCAGTGTAAAAATGGTACAAAACAGATTAATCAAGCAGTAAAAAATAATATAGATAAGTTTCCAGAAGATATTGTTTTAGAATTACTGAAAATGAGTATAATGTTTTGAAGTCAAAATTTTTGACTTCAAAAGGCGGATCTAGAAAAGGACATAATGATTTTATAGAGCCAAGGAAATAGCTATGTTAGCATCTGTTTTAAAAATTGATGTAGCATCAAAGCTAGCATGTTAATTTTAGGTAAGTAGTAAATAATATACTTATAATATATCAAAATTTGGTATAATTTAATTAGTATTAAAGATTAAGACGAGGCGGATTAATTGTGAAAAAATTACAAATTAGGAATTCAACAGCAGAATTTTTAATTTTTACGAAACAAAATAAAGAAAAATCTATTGAAGTAATAGTTGATGAAGATTCTGTATGGTTAAGTCAAAAATTAATGGCTGAACTATTTGGAACAACTAGAAACAATATTACTATGCATTTAAAAGATATTTATGATAGTAAAGAACTAGATGAAAAAGCAACTAGTAAGGATTTCTTACTAGTTCAAAAAGAAGGACAAAGGGATGTAAAAAGAAATACTAAATATTATAATTTAGATGCTATTATTGCAGTTGGTTTTAAAGTAAATAGCAAAAGAGCTATTGATTTTAGATTATTGGCTATCAATATATTAAAACAATACTCAATTAAAGGATATGTTTTAGATAAAGAAAGACTTAAAAATGGAGCTTTTCTAAATGATAATTATTTTGATGAATTATTACAAGAAATTAGAGAGATAAGAATTAGTGAAAGAAATTTTTATCAAAAAATTACTGATATATATTCTACTAGTTTAGACTATAGTTCTGCATCACCTATAACACAAGATTTTTTTAAAACAGTTCAAAACAAAATGCACTATGCAACTCATGGAAATACTGCTGCTGAAGTTATTGTAAAACGAGCAAATCATGAAAAAGACTACATGGGCTTAACACAATGGAATAATTATCCTAATGGTAAAATAATGGCAAGTGATGTTGTTATTGATAAAAATTATTTAACAAAAGATGAGCTTAAATCTTTAGAAAGAATAGTTACTATGTATTTAGATTATGCTGAAGATCAAGCGGAAAGACATATTCCAATGACTATGGAAGATTGGAAAAAAAGACTAGATGTATTCTTACAATTTAATGGGCGTGAAGTATTAGACAATCCTGTAAAAGTTTCACATAAAATTGCTGAAAGTTTTGCATTATCAGAATTTGAAAAGTATAGAGTTGTTCAAGATAAAACATTTGAATCTGATTTTGATAGATTTTTATTGGATGTGAAAAATGAAAATTTAGATAAATGGATTATATAAAGTATTAATTGATAATTTGCAAATTTATCAGTGGCAGTTAATTTACAAAATAAGAAGATAAAGATAGCAAATAAATTTTAAATATGTTAAGATTATACTGTAACAGATAGGGAAGTGCAGTATGGAAGAAATATTAAAAAGAATTCATGAATATAGTTTAGAAGAGATTATGGGATCTCGTTTTGCTAGATATTCTAAATATATAATTCAGGATCGTGCGATACCTGATGTAAGGGATGGTTTAAAACCAGTTCAAAGAAGAATCATCTATGCTATGTATAAAGATAAAAATACTTATGATAGACAGTTTAAAAAGTGTGCTAATGCTGTAGGTAATGTTTTAGGTCATTATCATCCTCATGGAGATTCATCTGTATATGAAGCTTTAATTAGAATGAGTCAAGATTGGAAACAAAATCATACTTTAATTGAAGTAGATGGTAATAATGGATCAATTGATGGTGATGGGCCAGCTGCTTATCGTTATACAGAATGTCGTTTAGCTAAAATTAGTGAAGAACTTCTTAAAGATTTAGATAAAGATACTGTTATAATGGCTCCTAATTTTTCTGATGATTTATTAGAACCTACTGTTTTACCAGCTAAATTTCCAAATCTTTTAGTTAATGGTACTAATGGTATTAGTGCTGGTTATGCTACTAATATACCACCTCATAATTTAATTGAGGTATGTGATGCAGTTATTAAAAGAATAGATAGTCCTAACTCTCATGAAGATACTATTTTTGAAATAATAAAAGGACCTGATTTTCCAACTGGAGGTATTGTAGAAGGTTTAGATGGAATAAAATCGGCTTTTAAAACTGGTCGTGGTAAATTAATTGTATCATCTAAATGTGAATTTCAAAGAAATAAGGGAAAAGATCAAATTATAGTTACCGAAATACCTTTTGAAGTTAATAAAATGCTTTTAGTTAAAAAGATAGATGATATAAGATATGAAAAGAAAATTGATGGTATAGCGGAAGTTAGAGATGAATCTGATAAGGATAGTAATATTAGAATAGTTATTGATTTAAAACCAGGTAGTGATAAGGATTTAATATTAAAATATCTTTTAAAGAATACTGATTTGCAAACCACTTATAATTATAATATGGTTTGTATTGATAAAAGAAGACCTAGACTACTTGGGATTATTCCAATTATAGATGCTTATATTGAACATCAAAAAGAAGTAATAACTAAAAGAACAGAGTTTGATTTAGCTACTGCTAAGAGTGAAATGCATATTACTGAAGGTTTAGTTAAGGCGATAAGTATTTTAGATGAAGTAATAAGAATTATTCGTAGTAGTAAAAATAAACAAGATGCAATAGAAAATTTAGTTAAAGAATATGAGTTTACTAATGAACAAGCAACTGCGATTGTAATGTTACAATTATATCGTTTAACTAATACAGATGTTACTGTTTTAGAAGAAAAACTAGCTAATTTAAAAAAGATTATTGAAACTTTAACTGCTATATTAAATGATGAAAATAAATTAAAATTAGTTATTAAAGAAGAACTTAGACGTATAAAAAAAGAGTATGGGATTCCAAGAAAAACTGAAATTAAAGAAGAAGTCACCGAGCTTAAAATAGATGAAAAAGCTTTAATTAATAAAGAAGATGTTATTCTTATTCTTACTAAAGATGGATATTTAAAGAAAGTAAGTTTAAAGAGTCATAATGTATCTGATGGAGAAACTGCTTTAAAACCAGGAGATTATGTTATTAGTTACATGCAAACTAATACTTTAAATAAACTATGTATCTTTACATCTTTAGGTAATTATTTATATTTACCAATTCATGAAATTCCAACATGTAAATGGAAAGATTTAGGAAAACATATAAGCAATATTGTAACTATTAATCCTGATGATAGAGTAGTAAATGCATATGTTATTAATGAAGAGGTAAATAATCCAATTGTGACATTCTTTACTAAAGATGGTATGGTAAAACAAACTTTATTAAATGATTTTATTGTAACAAGATATAATAAAGTATATACTGCTATGAAATTAAAAGATAAAGATGAAGTAATTAATGTATCTATTACGAAACCTAATACAATTTTAATTACTAAGTCAGGTTATTATTTAAATTATACTACTAAAGAAATACCTGTGCTTGGTGCTAAAACATCTGGCGTTAAAGGTATTAATTTAAAAGATGATGAAGTAGTAAGTGCCTTTACTTATAATAGTGATGATGAATATATTAATATCTTTACTAATCAAGGTACTGCTAAAAGAATAAAAGTTAAAGATTTAAATACTTTATCTAGAGCTAAAAGAGGTACTACTTTAATAAAGAAAGTAAAAGCTAAAGATTATGAAGTAATTAATGCTTTTGTAACTGAAGCTAGAGATAATGTTGGATTTATGTGTAAAGAGGACATAAACATACTGAAAAATAGTGATATTCCAATTATGGATTTAGTATCTACTGGATCAGTTATTAGTAAACATAAAATAAATGATGCTTTCTTAATTAAAGAATTAAAAGTTATTTTAGATGAAAATGTAACTGTTAAAATGGAAGAAGAATCTAAAGTTAAAGAAATGACTATAGATGATTTTATAGATGATTTTAAATTATAGAATAATTACCACTTATTAAAAATATATTTTAATAGGTGGTTTTATTATGAGTAAAAAGGAAGAATTTAAAGAATTTGTTAAAATGCATCCTGAACTTGTAACATATGTTAAAGATAAGAAAAATACATGGCAAGATTTTTATGAAATATATGATATGTATGGTGATGATGATAATGTTTGGAATAAATATAAAGAAGATGATAGATCTATGCCATTAGCAGAACTATCTAATATAGTTAAAAATATAAATATGGATAATATTCAAAAATATATTAATAATGCTCAAAAAGCAATTAGTGTAATTCAAGAATTAACTAGTAAAAGTAGTACTAATGTAGTTAATAGTATTCCTAAAAGCCCTAGACCAATTAATAAGTTTTTTGGAGATTAAAATGAGTCCTGAATTAATAGTAAAAATATCTAATGATCAAAAGTTATTTAATTATTTAAAAAATAATTCTAATTGGTATAAATATTTAAATAGAAGTAAAAATAATTTTAAAGATTTTTATAATGATTATAAAATGTATAATCGTAATGAAAAATTAAATAAAGCAAGTAATGTAGTTGACACACTTGACACTGTAAATACAATTTTTAAAGTTTTTAATTAAAAGTAATTGACAAGAGAAAATTTCTATTTTATACTTTTTATAGAAAGTAGGGATAGAAAAATGAAAAATAAGAAAGGTTTTACATTAGTAGAATTATTAGCAGTTATCGTAGTTTTAGCAATCATCATGATTATCGCTGTACCACAAGTTATGACTGCAATGGATAATGCAAGAGCAAATACATTCAAAATTGAAGTTCAAAAAGTTATAAGAGCAGCTATGACACAACAAAGTGCAGATGATTTAACTGGAGTTACAACAAATAGATCAGTTGTAACTATTGCAAATAAAACTTATCATTGTTATACTCTTCCTAAAATCGGTTTAGGATCAGATGCTGCTACATATAAAGGTATTGTTTTATATGGACCTGTTGGTACTACTACAGCTACATGGTATATTAGATTATCTGATGGTAATCGTATGACAAAAAATGCTCAAAATGCAAATACTGCAATTGGAAGTTATTTAAAAAATGATGGCGTTGGTACTATGACTAATTATGTTGCTAGTACATTAACTGCGGCTCAACTTACTGCATTAGCTAATTGTCCTGCTTAATAAAACTTGATTATTTACAATGAAAAGTATACATGGTATACTTTTTTTGGTGGTAAGAAATGATTATAGGTTCTCATGTTCATTTTGGAAAAGATCAATTATTAGGTAGTGTAAATGAAGCTTTAAGCTATAATGGTAATACATTTATGTTTTATACAGGAGCTCCTCAAAATACGATAAGATCTTCTCTAAATGATGAATTTAATAATAAAGCTTTTGAATTAATGAAAGAAAGTAATATTGATATAAATAACGTTATATGTCATGCTCCATATATTATTAATTTAGCTAATAATTTGGATGAATCTAAGTATGAATTTAGTCAAAATTTTTTAAGAGGAGAAATAGACAGATGCATTAAACTTGGTGTTAAATATATTGTGTTGCATCCTGGTTCATCTGTGGGAATCGATAGACTTACAGCTATGAATAATATAATAGTAGGTTTAAATAATATCTTAAAAAGTGATGATAATATTATGATATTACTTGAAACTATGGCAGGAAAAGGTACTGAAATAGGTATCAATATAAATGAAATTGAAACTATTATTAATGGTATAAATTTAAAAGATAAAATAGGTGTATGTTTAGATACTTGCCATTTAAATGACTCGGGAATAGATATTAATAACTTTGATGATTATTTAGATTTATTTGATAAATATATTGGTATTGATAAAATTAAATGTGTTCATGTTAATGATAGTAAAAACCCATTAGGTTCTCACAAGGATCGCCATGAAAATATTGGTTTTGGTACAATTGGCTTTGATCCATTAATTAATGTTATATATAATGAAAGATTAAAAGATATTCCAAAAATACTAGAAACACCTTATGTAGGAGATAATGCTCCATATAAATTAGAAATAGAAATGATTAGGAATAAAGAGTTTAATCCTAATTTAAAAGATTTATTACAATAAAAATTGAAGAATTATTTTAACTCTTCAATTTTTTCTTTGGTAAGATTTGTTGCTTTAATTATAACATCTATTGGAATATTTTGCTCTAAAAGATTTTTAGCGATTTCAGTGTTTCTTTGCAATAATGTACTGTTTATTATCCCATTTAGTTTAGATATTTTATCCTTTTCCTCATTTAAATAACGCCAATTAAAATTGTATTCACAAAACGTTTCGATATTAAACCTTATGTCTAACTGCACTTTACGATTAATATTAATATCATCTAAACATTTAACAAAGTCTTCGTTATTACTTATAAGTAATAACGCTGCAAATTTAATTTAGTCTTGATTTTTCTCTTGGTTTGAAAGTTCATTTTTATACCATAATTCATTTGCTTTAGCAATGTTAATATGTTTTATATTAAATGAATAATCTACAATGTTATTATCATCATCCTTTAGGTAGTAATCATCAATTATATATGGATAATTATCTTGAACATCATAATAATTAAATGAAATTATAACAAAGTTAGATAATAGATTTAGTTTTAATTCTTCTTGATTATAAAATGGCTTATCCATTTTAATTTCAACGTTAATTCTTGAATTATTATCATCTGGGTAATTAATTATTATGATAACATCTAGTATCCCCATACTACCGTTTTTACCATCAAATTCTTCATCTGTTAATAAAGTAATATTATTATGTAATTCTGTTTCGTTTATATTTAGGCAAATACTTAATAATGATTCTAATCTTTCTAAATGATTTGGATCTGCAAATGTGCTTTTAAATAAATTGCTATTATAAAGCGGAATAATGTTTCCAGGTAATCTTTTTGGGTATACTTTTTCAAAGACATCTTTAGGCATTTGATAGAATTTCATGTTTCTCCTTTCTAAGAGGAAAATACTCCCTCTACTATATATGTTACCGATAAATGTCCAATTTCCTTTTTTCTATGAAAAAAATTTGCTTATTTAGCAAATTTTATAGATAACTTATATATTTTTTTAATAATTCTTCTATTTTTACATAATTATCAGGACTAAATCGATTACGGTATTTTTCTAAATTAAATGAATCTTTATTTTTAATTACATCTTTATAATTATTTTTAATAAAATTATAAGTAAAATCTAATTCATCATCACTTAAATTAATGTTGTTCTTTTTTCCAAATACAATAATATCATCTTTTCTTAAGTTATTTACATATAAATCAATAATATTTAACACTATATCACCTAGAATATTATATGTTTTATTTACCATAATATTAATATGAAAAAAGGAACATTTATATTTGTAATTATAATTAATTTAATAGTTTTAATAAGAGTAGGATATTTAAATATTAATAATAATTATCCGATTAAAGATAATATTATATTAGGTTTAACTGCACCAAGAGGGAGAATACTTGATATTAAAGGTAATATTTTAGTTGATAATATAGGAGTAAAATCTTTAGTATTTAATAAACTTAATATTAGTAATGATGAAGTTATTCATGTCGCAAAAACATTATCACAAAATATTGATATAAAAGAAAATATTGATGATTATAACTTAAGATATTATTATTATCAGATTAATAAAAAGAAAATAGATAATTTAGTACAAAATAATATTTTAAAAGAATATGAAGAGAGAAAGATATCTTCTAAAGAATTATTTAATAATAAACTATCATTAATTACAGATGAAATGTTAGAGTCCATTGATAAAAAAGAAGCTTATATTTATTATTTACTTAATAAAGGATATAGTTATGAAGACAAGATAATTAAAACTAATTTAACTGATGAAGAATATTTAAAAATAAATAATCTTAATTTAAAGGGAATTAGAACCGATATTACGTGGGAAAGATTTTATCCTTATGGAAGTACTTTAAGAGACGTATTTGGCTCTGTGTCTAGTTATAATCAAGGGATTCCTTATGAACTTAAAAATTATTATTTAGATAAAGGATATTTATTAAATGATAGGGTAGGTATAAATAACTTAGAATATATTTATGATGATTATTTAAAAGGGGAAAAAGCTAAATATAAAATAGTTGATAATCATTTATTTAAATTAGAAGATGAAAAGAAGGGAAAAGATATTGTTTTAAGTATAGATATTGAACTTCAAAAGAAAATAGAATCTATAATGGAAGAAGAAATGATTAAAGCTAAAAAAGAATATAATACTAAATATTATGATACATCTTATATGGTCCTAAGTAATCCTAATAATGGTGAAATAATATCTTTGATTGGAAAAAAGATTGATAAAAATAATAATTTCTTAGATTATAGTTATTATAATGCTTTATCATCTTTTACTATTGGTAGTGCGGTTAAAGGAGCTAGTATATCAGTAGGTTATAAATATGGGATTATTGATGATAAAACTAAAGTTAAAGATAGTTGTGTTAAATTATATGGTCAAAATCCAAAATGTTCTTGGAAAACTTTAGGAATACTTAATGATATTGAGGCTCTTCGAATGAGTAGTAATTATTTTCAATATTTAATTGCAGTAGGTGTTACTGGTAATAAGTATAAATCAGGTATTAAATTAAATGCTAATAAAGATCATTTTAATATGTATAGAGATATTTTTGCATCTTATGGGTTAGGAGCTTTAACTGGGATTGATTTATCTAATGAGAGTACTGGTCAAAAGGGTAGCACTATAAGCGATGACTTACTTCTTAATATGTCTATAGGGCAGTATGATACTTATACACCATTGGAGCTATCTGAGTATATTAATACTATTGCGAGTGGCAACCGCATGAGATTATCTTTACTTAAATATGTTCTAAATAGTGATGGTAGTATTTATTTTGAAAATAAAAATGAAATATATAATAAAGCTCCAGTGGATGATATATATTTAAATAGAATTAGAGAAGGCTTTAAGGCAGTTAATATAAGTGGTACAGGTTATTCATATACTAATCATAAATTTACATCAGCTGGTAAAACTGGAACGGCAGAGTCTTTTTTAGATACTGATGCGGATGGTATTATTGATAAAGCAACAGTTAGTACTTCTTATATTATGTATGCTCCTTTTGATAAACCTATGTTTTCAATGATAATAGTAAGTCCTCACATTAAATATAAAAATAAGATAAGTGATTATAAATATCCAATTAATGCTAGAATTATGAGAAGAGCAAGTGATTTAGTGTATAATTCTTTAATAAAATAAAAATATTAGGTATTGATTATGTTTTAAATAATATGATATAATACCTATGTTTGAAGAGGAGGAGATACTATGGCTAAGAAGAATGAAAATCGTGAAAGAATAGAATTAAGATGCAGTGTATGTGGAAATTTTATTAGACCAAGTGAAAAAAATAAAGCTAACACTCCAGATAAGTTAGAAATTAAGAAATTCTGTAAAAATTGTGGTAAAGTTCAAGTATTTAAAGAAAAGAAGTAGGAGGTATTTAAATGAATATTAATATTAATGATATTAAAAATGGTATGACTTTAATTTTAGATGGCAAACTTGTTATGGTTATTGAATTTCAACATGTAAAACCAGGTAAAGGTCCTGCTTTTGTAAGAATTAAATATCGTGATTTAAAGACTGGATCTACTATTGAAGATACATTTAATACTAATTTAAAATTAGAAAAAGCTCATGTAGATAAACTTCCAATGCAATATCTATATAAAGATGGAGTAAACTATGTATTTATGAATAATAATGATTATTCTCAAATGGAAGTTAATGAAACTATAGTAGGGGATAATGCTAAATTCCTAAAAGAAGGATTAGAAATTCAAATTCAAATGTATAATGGGGATATTTTAGGATTAGTACTTCCAGAAAAGATTGAATATGAGGTAATAGAAACTACTGATGCAGTTAAAGGTAATACTACTAATAATGCTACTAAAGATGCTACTATTGAAACTGGATATACTTTAAGAGTTCCAATGTTTATTTCACAAGGTGAAAGAATTGTTATTACTACTGCTGATGGTAAGTATTCATCTAGAGCATAATAAAAAGCCTTTTTAGGCTTTTTTTAATGCAATAATATCTTTAATATAAATTGTTTCTCCACCTCTAGTAATTAAATAATTCTTAGTTTTACCTATAATTGTAACCTTAGTATCTTGATATTTATTAGTAGATAAGATTACTTGAACTGGTAAATTAGCTAATATATCTTCATTATTAGATTCTCTATTACTCATATATATCTTTTCGTTATTATTAATACTATCATCTAATTTATTTTTAAATATTTCAGGTAATTTCATATATCCTCCCATATAATATATGTATAAATAAGATAAGTTAAAACAAAATATAATTATGAAGAAGAATAGAATTATTATTATATTATTAATTATAATGTTAATTAGTATAGCTAATAATTATTATGGAATAAATTATAATAGTTATTTTATTAGACAATTAATTTGGTATTTAATTGGTTTTGGAATATTATTTATAATACCTAAATTAAATATAAATTTTATTATTAATAATAGTTTATATTTATATTTATTTGGTAATTTTCTTTTATTATTAACTTTATTAATAGGTACTAATGTTAATGGAGCAAGTGCTTGGTTAAAGATAGGCCCATTTTCATTGCAACCTAGTGAATTTATGAAAATATTTTTAATTTTATATTTAAGGTATATTACTATTAATTATAAGTTTAATGATTTTAAATATATTATTATAACTTTTTTAATAGTGCTAATTCCTAGTATTTTAACTTTTTTAGAGCCAGATACAGGAGCAGTTATTATTTATTTTATTATTTGGATAGTATTTTTAGTTTTAAAAAAATTAAATAAATGGTATTACATTATAAGTATAAGTTTAGGTTTAGTATTAATTAGTAGTTTCTTTATTTTATATTATCAATATCAAGATATGTTTATAAATATATTTGGAACTAATTTTTTCTATCGTATGGATAGAGTAACTAATTTTATTAAAGGAGATGGGTATCAATTAAATGAAGCTTTAAAAAGTATTTCTAATTCAGGATTATTTGGTATTAAAAATAAAGTATATTTTCCCGAAAGTTTAACTGATTTTGCTTTAACTTTATATATAAGTAATTTTGGTTTAATAGGTTTATTATTATTATTAATAACTTATACTTTATTATTTAAAAATCTATTATATTTAAAAAGTGATAAATACTTAATGTATCCGATTATTTATATTATTTTATTTCAATATAGTATTAATATATTAATGAACATTGGGTTATTTCCGATAATAGGAGTACCTTTACCATTTTTATCTTATGGAGGTTCTTCTTTAATTTCATACTTTATATTGTTATCTTTTATAATAAAAGAAAAAGCATCAATTAATGCTTATCTATAATAAGGATATGGAGTATAGTTATAACCACCATAATAATTATAACCATAACTAGGTCTTTGATAATAATATGGGTATGGATTATTAACAAAGACTGGTCTTGGTCTTGAGGCAGATACTATAGCAGCACCACCTAATCCTCCAAGTAAAAAAGGGAATAAAAACTGTCTATCACCATTATTATAATTAGGAATGTTTTGATAATACATAAAAACTCCTTTCATACTTATTATATGTAAGGAGTTTTATCTTGTTAATTATTATATAATCTATAAAAATTAAATGATGGTTTAACTAATAATCTAAATGGTATTTTACTAGTACCAAGTCCACCTGATATATATAGATTAGTATTGTTTATTTTATAAAATTCATCATAGTATTTTTTAGAACCATCTGGAGTATATATTTTGCCAATAAATGGGAGTCTAATTTGACCATTATGAGAATGACCTGATAGCATTAAATCTATGTTTTTATCTAATAGTTTATCTATTAAATCTGGTTCATGAGCAAAAAGAATAGTGTATATATCATCATTTTCATAATTAAAAGCTTCTTCTATATTTAAATTAAATTCTAAATAATCATCTAACCCAACTAATCTAATTGGAATATTATCTTCGTAATAAATTAAATCATTTTTATTATTAAAATCTATAAAAGAAGTATTATCTATAACTTTATTAAAACTCTCATTAGTATCATGATTACCTCTAACATAATATTTTAAATTAGCATTTATATTATTTAGTTCATTAGATAAATTATTAATATTATCTTCAGTCATATTATATCCTTCTTCAATTAGATCACCAGTAAAAACTACTAAATTAGGCTTTAATCTATTAATTTCTTTAACTAGATTTTTAACTTCTTTATCTTTTATAGTAGAACCATAATGTAAATCAGAAAAATGAACTATTTTATAACCATTAAAACTATCTGGTATTTTATTATTAGTGATAGAGTATTCTCTAATTATTAATTCTTTAGTACCAATAAAATGACTATATAATATTATTAATAATCCAATTACTATTAAGAATTTAAATAAACTTAAAATACTGCTTTTCTTCTTTTCTTTCTTTTTCATATTTTCACCTAGTATAATTTTAACATATTTATTTTAATTTGTTTGAAAAAATATCAAAATATGATATACTTTATTTAAATGATAGGAGAAGATATGAAGAAAATATTATTTATATTTGGTTTATCGTTTTTATTTGGTTATGTTAATGTATTAGCAGATGAATGTAGAGGGGAAGCGTTAACTAACTTAATAAAAGAAGCAAATAACATTAAAATTAATTATGAAATATTAGAAGAAAAAAGTACTCAGCCAGTTCCAAAAGAGTATATTGAAATTGTAGGTAAAACTGAAACTGAAGTAATAACTGAAAAGATTAAAATAAATATATATAATATAACTAATAATATTTATTTAGAACAAACTATAGATGATAATGATGATAAAAAACTTATTAATTATAGTGATACGGTAAATGGAAAATATTCTTTTGTAACTGATAATATTAGTGAATATGTTAATTATAAATATAATGTTTATTCTAATTTAAATACATGTGATAAGACTTTACTTAAAACTATTAATTTTATTAAACCTAAACATAATTATCTTTCTGATTTTCAGTTATGTGTAGATAATCCTGATGTTCCAGTTTGTGCAAAATATATAACTAAAGATATTAATTTAGGTAATAATGATTTAGAAGACGTTATTAATAAATATAAAAATAGTAATAGTGTGATAGTTACTACTAAAGTAGTTAATAATAATTCTAATAATAATTATCTATTATATGGTGTAATTGGAGGAAGTATCTTAATTATAGGAGTTGTAGTTTATATCATAATATCTAAAAGAAGGAGTGCATTATAATGAAAAAAATATTATTAATTTTAATTATTATTTTAGGATTATTTACGATAAAAGTTAATGCTTTAAGTGAATGTACTAAAAGAGAAGGGTGTTCAATTGGAACTAACTATTATGTAAGTATGGATGATATGTCTCCTAGTAGTGCTTTTGTTCATTTTAAGTATTCAATAACAAATTATTCTAATGCTCCAGTGTTTTGCTTGGATGCCAATAATTGGGAACCACATAATGTTAATAAATATTACTCTTTGAGCACTGAGAACATAAGTGCGATTGCTAATAATAAATTGCAAAAAAGTTTAATTGCAATTTACCGTGCATATTTATTAGCTGGTGGCGGTGATGGAGTAAATTTAGCTGCTGCAAATGAAGCAATGCGCATTTTAGTTGTAAGAACGGGAAATGTTATATATGGAGGCAACTGCTCTGGCGTAGGGATTTCAGGATTTTCAGGTGAGGCCGAAAGACTTGCAAAAGCTGAAAATCTAACAAGTAATTTAGAAAGACAACGTTTTTATTGCGTCGGAGCAAAAGCATATGGACATAATGATGCGAAACTAGCTGGTTGCGTAAAAGTTTTAAAAAACTATGATATGGATCTTTTAATGCAAAATAATTACAGTATTCAATTAATTGAAGATACGACTAAGGAACAAAAGATTTATGATAACAGTTTACCTTTTTCAAGAGAAATATCAATTAAATTGGGTGGTACTGGTTATGAAAATATTAAAAAATTATTTAAAAAGTATAGTTCACTAAAAAGTAAAAGTAGTATTACAGTAAAAAGTTGTGATGTAGATAGTAGTAGCAAAAGTAAAGGCTTTGAATGTACTTTACTAAATAATAATGGGGTAAATTTGTTGAATGGAAATCAAAGCATTATAATATCTAATAAAAATAATGTAACTAGTAGTAATACTGTTAAGGTTACTATTAGTTATGATTATAATTTTCCATTTGATGCTTCTTCTTTAACATTGTTTACGTGTGAAGGTGGTGATTGCCGTGATAATTCGCCATATTGTAGTTCAAATACTCAAAGAATGCTTGTCGTTGATACTAACAAAAAGATTTCTGATGTTAAATTTGATATAAATGTTCAAACAAAAGGTGTTTGTTCATATGAAACAGATAAAAATGGTAAACCAGTATATAAATATGATGATAAAGTAATAACTGAAAAAGAGTATTATGATAAAGGTTGTGGATGTAACGGAGAAAATCCTAATCTTTTAGAAGAACCATCTTCATTAGAGTATTATGAAAAATATTGTCAATCTGAAGATATAATTAAATTTGAAAATGAATGTTCATTAAAAAGTAGATTAAGATCTACTAAAAGTTTAGATAATCCTAATGCAAGTGCTACATGTACTAAAGATGAATATGTTGATTACACTAAAAGTTATATTAAACAAATATCAATGGATAAAGTAATGGAAAGAGTTAATAAACTAGAAGATAGTGAAGCTTATATGACTAATATAGGTAATCTATATAGTAATGAAGGAATAAGTAATTATTTTGATAGATCTTATTTAACAAATTCAATTACTGGTAAAGATGGAAATACGTTAAAACCTATTAGTGCAGGTAATAACTATTGTATGCTTTATACTAGTGAAAAAAATGATCTTTATTTTCCTGGTACAGCTGTGGCAACAAGTGGTAGATTCTTTGTTTTTACGGAATTAAATAGAGAAGAATGTTTAAATAGTATAAATCCTAGTGCTAATTGTTTTAGACAACCATATATTGATGGCACTATTAATTTAACTATGCATACTAATTTCCAAAAATGGGAAAAAGATTATTTAGCTGCAATAGCAAAGGAAAATGAGTATTATCGTAATGCAAGCGATCATACCAAGAAAGAATTAGATGATGTAACTGAGGCACGTAAATTATTAGAAACGTTTAAACAAGAATGTGAAAGTCATAATAGTATTACTAATTACTGGACATATAATATTGAACCATCATTAGAATTTACTTATAGACAAAAGGGTTATGAAGGAAATAAAATCTATGATGATATTCAAACTGTTAAAATGACAGTTTCAACTACATCTGAAAAATATTGGCCAAATGTCTCAACAAATGCTAGATTAGTAAGTTCTAATGGTAGAAGAAGTGCTAAAAATTATCAAACTAGAACTGGAACAATGTCTTTTGATACAAATGAAAACTATACAGCTGAATACCAAAAAACAATCTATTTTAGACCAGAAAAAGCTACATATGCAGTACTTGGTACTGGACAGTCTTTATTAATAGATACTACAAAAAAGGTTAATACTACTATTATTGAAAATGGTATCCCAGTTGGTTATGTTTATACTACTAGATTAACTGCTTATCAAGGAGCTTATTCAACTTCATTTAAAATTGATAATGTTGGTCATTTAGGATTAAATAATTCTTCTAATATTCAAAGAAGTTTAAATAAGTATAAAGAAGATAATAATATAACTGACTTATCTAGTGAATGTGTTTATTGTCATAAAGAGTATATTCAAAAAAGAGATTGTGATAAATGTCCTGATCCAAGTGTAACGCCAATTGTATTAAGGCCAGCATACATCTTTAGACAAATTTCTTTATCTGATGTAACTCCACATGATCGAACTAATACTAACTGGTCAGACTTAAAAGGAAAGACTGCTGAAGCTTCAATTCAATCTTTAAGTGGAGAAAATATAATATCTGCTTTAAATAATAATGATGAAAAAGTAAGTATTACTACTTTAGATAATAGTAATAAGAAGATAGAAATGATGGAACTTGCAAATGATACTATATATAATGATTCATCAAAAGAATATTTAGAATATGAATTTACTCTAAGTACCAATGATATGGAAATTATTAGAAAAAATAATAGAAGAGATTCTTTTGATTATGGTACGGTAAATGTTTGTAAAAGTACTAATACAACTACCACTAATCATGCTAAGAGTGCAGATGCTGATTATTGCTTTGTATGTAATGATGATGGTAAAGAATGTAAGAGTACATTTATAGATGCCTTTGGAGAAAGCGCAATAACTGCTAATGCAAGATTATATAAATGGAAATACTTTATTAATAATAAATGGTATCGAGGTAGCTGGAGTAATATTATAAATAGTAATCCAGAAATTAAAAAACTATCTGGTTTTGAAAGTGGAATTTATCCAGATCCAGTTAATCAAGATGCATTCTTAAAAATTTATACTAATTGGCCATAAGAGGTGATGAATAATGAAAGAGAGTTTATGGGGTTATTGGTTAATTGTATTAGGTTTAATGGTAATCGTAGTAATGATGCTGTTACAAAACTATACAACAACTAATGAACAAGACCATTATTTAATTAAAGAAGTAACAGAAGCTGCTTTAACTGATTCAATTGACTGGGCTCATTATCGTAAATATGGAGAACTTAGAATCATTAAAGAAAAATTTGTTGAAGATTTTACTAGAAGATTTTCAGAAAATGTAAATATTAATAAAACTTATAATTTAAAGTTTTATGATATTTATGAAGCACCTCCTAAGGTAAGTTTAAAAGTTACAACTAAAACTGATAGCTACAAAATAGTCGGTGATACTACGGCAGTAGATGTTATAAATAAATATGACGCTATAATTGAAACTTATAAGTAGTGTAAGAAGCAATATTGCTTCTTTTCTTTTTAATTAATATGTAGTAAAATATTCATTGGTGATGCATTATGTTAAAAATTACTAATTTAAATGTAGAAATAGATAATAAAAGAATCTTAAATGATTTTAATTTAGATATTAAAATAGGTGAAATTCATGCTATTATGGGTCCAAATGGGATTGGTAAAAGTACTATTTGTAAAGTTATTATGGGAGATGCAAATTATATAGTAACTAATGGATCTATTATATATAAATCTGAAGATTTACTTAAAATGGATGTTACAGAAAGAGCACGTAAAGGAATATTTTTACTTAATCAAAATCCAATTGAAATACCTGGAGTATCTAATGCGGAAATGTTAAGACTTGCTTTATCACAAAAAGATGGTAAAGCTCCATCAATTTATGAATTTAATAAAAAATTGGAGGAGATTTGTAAGTTATTAGATATACCTAAAAGTTTTATTCATCGTGGTATAAATGAAGGTATGAGTGGTGGAGAAAGAAAGAAAAATGAACTTCTTCACTTATGGATGTTAGAACCTAGTTTTATAATTTTAGATGAAATAGATAGTGGATTAGATGTCGATAGTTTAAAAATTGTATGTGATAATATTAATAAGTATAAAGAAGAACATAATGTAAGTATATTAGTAATATCTCATCATCCTGAAATATTAAAATTATTAAATTGTGATAAAGTTCATGTTATGTCTAATGGTCATATAGTAGAAACAGGAGATTTATCTTTAGCATTAAAAATTGAAAATGAAGGATATAAAGAATTTTCTGGGTTAAATAGAGTAAGCGATGATGAATGAGATGAATAATATATTATTAGATAATATTATATTAAATAATGATAATTTAGATATTGATAATAAGATAATTAGTAAAATAACTGCAAATGGTATATCTAATATTAATTTATTTAATTGTAATATTATAAATTTAGATATCGAAGTAAAAGATAATAGTGCTTTAATAATTAATTCTTTTTTAAATGTTCATAAATTAAAAACTAATATTAATATTAAAACTAATAATAAATCTAGAATAGTTTTTAATCATTCTTTTCATAATAGTGATGATTATAAATTAAATATAATTACTGATTTTTTAGATAATGAATCAAGTATAACTGTTAATATTAAGGGGCTTAATGATGGTGGTAAATGTGAGATTGATGTAAGTGGCTATGTTAAAGAAAATAAAATTGATAATGTTTTAGATGAAAATTTAAGTATTATAAATATTAATAATGGAATATCTATAAGTAATCCAAATATGTATATTGATACATCTAAAGTAATAGCTAATCATAATACTACGATTGGTGGTATAAGAGAAGAAGAATTATTTTATTTAATGAGCAAAGGACTAAATAAAGAAAATGCTAGTAAATTAATTTGTAATGGTTTTTTAATAAGTATTATTGATAGTGATACATTAAAAGAAAAGATAAAAGATATTTTATAAATGGAGGTGATTAAATGCATCGTAATGATTTTCCTATGTTAAAACAAGATTTAATATATTTAGATAATGGAGCTACAACTTTTAAACCAGAAAGTGTTATTAAAGCTATGGATGATTATTATATGAATTATAGTGCTAATGCTCATAGGGGGGATTATTCTATAAGTTATAAAGTAGATTTAGCTTATGAGGATGCAAGAGTAAAAGTAGCTAAATTTATTAATGCAGATCCAGAAGAAGTAGTATTTACATCAGGATCTACAGAGGGTTTAAATATCATAGCAAGTGGATTTTTTGATAAGTTATTAGAGCCAGGTGATGAGATAATTATTTCTAACAGTGAACATGCTAGTAATGTTTTACCTTGGTTTAGACTTGCTAAGAAATTAAATCTTATTATTAAATATGCTCCACTAGATAACAATTTACATATTACTATGGAAGGAATTAAATCAGTAGTTACTTCTAGAACTAAACTTATAAGTTTAGCTGAAATAACTAATGTAGTAGGTGATATTAGACCTATTAAAGAAATATGTAAATATGCTCATGAAAGAGGAATATTTGTTGTATGTGATGGTGCTCAAAGCGTTCCTCATAAAAAGACTAATGTTAAAGATAGCGATGTTGATTTTTTAGTTTTTTCAGCTCATAAGATGTGTGGACCTACAGGAGTAGGAGTTTTATATGGTAAAAAAGAACTATTAGATAGTATTGAACCATTATCTTTAGGTGGTGGTATGAATGAATCATTTGATAGTCAAGATGAAGTTTATTTAAAGGAAGTTCCTCAAAGATTAGAAGCTGGAACTCCAAATATAGCAGGTGTTATTGGATTAGGTGCTGCTGTTGATTATTTAGAAAAAATAGGTATGGATAATATTAGTATCTATGAACAAAAATTAAAAAAATATTTAATAGATAAATTAATTAAATTACCATATATTCAAATAATTAATGAAGAAGCTGACAGTGGCATAATAGCTTTTAATGTTGATGGTATTTTTAGTCAAGATGTGGCTTATTTTTTAAATAAATATAATGTTTGTGTAAGGGCTGGTAATCATTGTGCTAAAATATTAAAAAAAGAAGTAGGAGTTAAAAATACTGTTAGAGTAAGTTTATATTTTTATAATACTAAAGAAGAGATAGATGATTTAGTAGATCTTTTATCTAATAAAGATAAAATAATGAAAGAAATGATATAATGGATCAAGAATTAAAAAGAGAAATAATATTAGATAATTATTCTAACCCTTTTCATAAAGAAACAAAAGGTAGTGATTATTTATATGCTAATGCTAATAATATATCTTGTATTGATAATATAAATCTATATTTGAAAATAGAAGATAATAAAATAATAGATGCTTATTTTGATGGAGAAGCTTGTGCGATTAGTACAGCTAGTACCTCTATAATGGTTAAAAATATTATTGGTATGACCATAGAAGAAGCAAAAGATTATATTAATAATTTTAATAATATGATATATGAAAAAGATTATAATAAAGATAACATGAAAGAAGCTTTAGCTTTTGATGAAATCTGTAAACAAGAAAGCCGTAAAACTTGTGCTACTTTGTCATACAGAGGTTTAGAAAAAATATTAAATGAAAGTAAGTAAAACTTTTTGAAAGAAAAAGTAATTATAGAAATCTGCATAAAAGGTGCAGATTTTTTTGTATTTTTATTTAATTAGGTATATAATTATCTTAGGGTGTTTAAGATATGAATAATACTATACCAGTCCATGTTGGTATTATAATGGATGGAAATCGAAGATGGGCTAAAGAGCATAATAAGAAATCAATTGATGGTCATTTAGCTGGAGCTAATAGAATAATATCTTTGTCTAAATATATATTTAGTAATGGTATTAAATATTTAAGTATATACGCTTTTTCTACGGAAAACTTTAATAGAAGTGAAGAAGAAGTATCTTATTTAATGAGTTTAATAATTAAATTTTTTACTGAAAGAATAAAAGAATTACATGAAAGTAATATTAAAGTAATTTTTTCAGGAAGAAGGGAACCTTTATCAGATAAAGTTTATAATACTATCTTAAAAGTAGTTGATATGACTAAAAATAATACTGGTGGAGTATTAAATGTATGTTTAAATTATGGATCAAGAAGTGAAATAATTGATGCGATAAATAAAATTAAAGAAGATAATATTATAATTAATGAAGAAAACTTTAGTCATTATCTATATCAAGATTTACCAGATTTAGATTTAGTAATTAGAACTAGTGGAGAAATGAGATTATCTAATTTTATGTTATGGCAAGCTAGTTATGCTGAATTTTATTTTCCTAAAGTATATTTTCCTGATTTTGATAATAATGAATTTGATAAAGCCTTAGATGAATATAATAATCGTCATAGAAGATTTGGAGGTAATTAATGAAAGATTTACATAAAAGAGTTATAAGTGCTGTTGTAATGCTTGCTATTTTAATACCTTTAGTTATAATTGGTAAAATACCTTTTGCATTAGGAATTGGGTTTATAAGTGTTTTAGCTTTTTTAGAAATAACTAGTTTATTTAAATTACCTAATTTAGTAAAATTTCTTAGTTTTATAGGATTTATTTTAATAGTTTATAATACTTTTGATTCTAATATGATTAATTATGGTTTAAATTATAAATATCTTGGTATAAGTTTATTTTTAGTTTTAATACCAGCTTTAATTTATCAAACTAAGAATAAATATACGACTGATGATGCATTTAAACTTTATGGTATGTTGTTACTTATAGGTTTAGGATTAAATTTCTTTATTTTAATTAGGAATTTAGATTTAAGATATTTTATATTAGTATTATTAGTACCAATGCTTACTGATACATTTGCATATATTGGTGGGTCTTTAATAGGTAAACATAAATTTAGTAAGATTAGTCCTAAAAAAAGTATTGAAGGTTGTTTAATTGGTTCTTTAATGGGAACTATAATAGGGGTTATTTATTACGCAAATATTATAAATTATCAAAATAATATTTTAATTATTATTGGCATAGTATTTTTAATGACATTAATTGGTCAGATTGGTGATATTTTCTTTAGTGCGATAAAAAGGGAATATAATATAAAGGATTTTAGTAATTTAATACCTGGACATGGTGGTATTTTAGATAGATTAGATAGTTTAATTTTTGTTGTAATTTTATTTATGATGTGTTTAAATTATTTATAGAGAGGATTTGATAATATGGCAGTTATATATTTAATTTTAATGTTAGGACTTCTTATATTTGTTCATGAATTAGGACATTTTATAGCAGCTAAAAAAATAGGAGTTTATGTAAGTGAATTTGCTTTAGGAATGGGGCCAAAAATCTTTTCATTTAAGAGAAAAAATAAAAATGATCCAACTGAGTATTCTTTAAGATTATTTCCTATTGGTGGTTTTTGTGCTATGGCTGGAGAAGTAGATGAGGATGCTAAAGAATTAAAACTTAAAAAGAAAGAGTACATGTGCAATAGATCTAAATGGGAAAGATTCTTAATACTAATTGCTGGTGTTACTATGAATGTAATTACAGCATTTGTTATTCTTTTACTTCAAGGTTTAATTTATGGAAGTACAGAACAAAAATCAATAGTTGGTTATGTTCCAGAAAATTATCCAGCAGCTGTTGCCGGTATTGAAGTAGGTGATAGAATTGTTAAAGTAAATGGTCATAGAGTAAATACTTGGGATAAAATGACTTTAATTTTGGCTTTAAAAAATGAAAGTGATACTTATACTTTTGAAGTAAAAAAAGCAAATGGAGAAATTAAATCTTATGATATTATACCAATGACTCAAAAAACTGAAGATGGTGCTGAAACTAAAGTATTTGGTATTGGAGCAGGAGATAAAGTTTATACTGGAATTATTTCTTCACTTAAATATGCTTTTTCAAAACTAGGATCTATTATAACTACTATGTGGTTAATAATTGCTTCATTATTTACTGGTAAACTTGGATTATCATCATTGTCTGGTCCAGTTGGTATGTATACTATTGTAGGAGAGAGTGCTAAAGTTGGATTTCAAAGTATTATGTATTTAACGGCTTATTTAAGTTTAAATTTAGCGGTTATTAATGCTTTACCATTCCCAGCATTTGATGGAGGTAGAGTACTATTTGTAATAATTGAAGCTATAAAGGGGAAAAAAGTAGATCCTAAAGTTGAAGGATATTTCCATACAGTTGGATTTATCTTACTTATGATTTTAATGGTTTATATTACAATTCAAGATATTATAAGGCTTGCTCATTAAGCCTTTTTTCTTTTAAATTAGATAATTTATTGATATAATTAATTTATTAAGGAGTGTTTATGAGTGTTGAATATACATTATTAAAAACTGAAAAAAATACCAAAGCAAGATTAGGGCTTATTAAAACTAATTATGGAACATATGAAACACCGATGTTTATGCCAGTTGGAACCCAGGCTACGGTTAAGACTTTATCACCAGAAGAATTAAAGGAATGTGATGCTGGAATAATTTTAGCTAATACTTATCATTTATGGCTAAGACCTGGAGAAGATGTAGTTGATCATGCTGGAGGGCTTCATAAATTTATGAACTGGGATGGTCCAATTCTTACTGATAGTGGTGGATTTCAAGTATTTAGTTTAGCTAAACCTAAGGATATTACTGAAGAAGGTGTGAAATTTAAAAATCAATATAATGGTGATAGTTTATTATTAACTCCGGAAAAATCTATTGAAATTCAAAATAAATTAGATAGTGATATAGCCATGAGTTTTGATGAATGTGTTGGTTTTCCTCATACAAGAGAATATGTTGAAAAATCAGTAGAAAGAACCCTTAGATGGGCTAAAAGAGGGAAAGATGTTTTTAATAACGAACGTCAAAGTTTATTTGGGATTGTCCAAGGAGCTGAATTTGAAGATTTAAGACGTCATTGCGTGGAAGAATTAGTTAAAATGAATTTTGATGGTTATTCAATTGGGGGAACTAGTGTAGGAGAACCTAAAGAAGTCCAATATAAAATGGTAGAATATTCGACTAAATATTTGCCAGAAGATAAGGTAAGATATTTAATGGGAGTAGGAGACCCAATTGATATTGTGGAGAATGTAATTAGGGGAGTTGATATTTTTGATTGTGTTTCTCCAACTAGATTAGCAAGACATGGTCATGCCTTAACTAAATATGGCAAGATTAATTTAAAAAATGCTAAATACAAAGAAGATTTTAGGCCAATAAGTGATGAATGTGATTGTTATGCTTGCAAGCATTATACTAAAAGTTATATTAAACATTTAATAAACTGTGATGAAACATTTGGAGCTAGACTCTTATCAATACATAATATTAATTATTTAATAAATCTAACTAAGGAATTAAGAGAAGCTATTAAGAATGATAATATCTTAGAATATAGAGAGGAATTTATTAAAAATTATTATGGTAAAAAAGAAGATTAATTTTTGGTATATATTTATTGGATTAATAATAATTATTTTAATTGTGGCATTTTATAAAAATATTAATAATCATCATAAGCAAGAATATAAGGTTGTTAATAAAAAAATCTTAGAAAGTGCTAAAAAATGTTATTTAAAAGGTGACTGTACTGGAGAAATAACTTTAAAGGATTTATATGATAAAAAATATTTAGAAACTCAAATAGATCCTGTTACTAAAGAAAATATGAAAGAAAATATTTGTATTAAATATGATAATAATGAAGCTAAATTTTGTTAAAGAAAGGAAAAATATATGATTTATGATTTAGTTGTTAAAAAAAGAGATGGAGAGGATTTTAATTTATCTAGTTTAAAGAATAAAGTACTTTTAATAGTTAATACTGCTACTGGATGTGGTTTTACTCCTCAATACAAAGCTTTAGAAGAGTTATACCAAAAGTATCATGATAAAGGATTAGAAATATTAGATTTTCCATGTGATCAATTTGGTCATCAAGCTCCAGGTACTGATGATGAAATTCATGAATTTTGCACGATGAAATATCAAACTACTTTTGATCAATTTAAAAAAATTGATGTTAATGGAGAAAATGAATTAGAACTATTTAAATATTTAAAAGATAATTCTCCAAAAGAAATAGTTAATGGTATAAAAAATAAAATGGCTATGAAAGCTGTTGAAAAAATAAGTCCTACAACTAAAAATGAGAATGATATTAAGTGGAATTTTACTAAATTCTTAGTTGATCGTAATGGAAATGTTGTAAAAAGATATGCGCCAATTGAAGACCCAATGGTAATGGAAAAAGATATTATTAATCTTTTAGGAGCTAATTAAAATGTACGATATTATTATAATTGGAGCAGGTCCTGCTGGATTATCAGCTGCTATATATGCAAGAAGGGCAAATAAAAAAGTATTAGTAATTGAAGCTAAGTCTTATGGAGGTCAAATTATTAATGCTCATCAAATTGATAATTATCCAGGATTATTTCATGTAAATGGTTTTGATTTTGCTCAAAAAGTTTATAATCAAGCAAAAGAATTAGGTACCGAATTTATCTTTGAAACAGTTACTAAAATAACTCCAGAAAAAGAAGTAATTACCAATAAAAATACTTATCAAGCTAAAGCTATTATTATTGCAACAGGAGCTTTAAATAAAAAATTAAACTTACCAAATGAAAAAGAATTGTTAGGTAAAGGCATTTCTTACTGTGCTACATGTGATGGCAGTTTTTATAAAGGAAAAATAGTTGCCGTTAATGGAGGAGGCTCTCATGCTCTAGCAGATGCCTTATATTTAACTGATTTAGCTTCTAAAGTATATTTAATTTGTAAAGAAAATAATTTTGATGAAAATGCATTAATCTATGAAGAGTTAAAACAAAAAAATGTAGAATTTATTCTAAACTCAAACATTACTAAAATTAATGGGACTGATAAATTAGAAAGCGTTATAATAAATGATAATCAAGAATTATCTTTAGATGGATTATTTATTGCGATAGGTCAAACTCCTCAAAATAGTATTTTTTCAAACGTTGTAGATGTATCTGATATGGGATATATTATATCTGAAGATGGAGTTCATACTAAAACGCCTGGAATATATGTTGCAGGAGATGCTAGAATAAAAGAATTAAGACAACTTACAACTGCGGTATCTGATGGAAGCATAGCAGCAGTAACTGCTATAAAAGAGATGACTACAACAGCTAAATAATTAATCTCAAGTTATTCTTGAGATTTTTTCTTTTTGTGGTAATATATTCTTGTTAAGGAGTGCTTATGAAAGTATGGATAGAAACATTAGGTTGTAAGGTTAATACTTATGAATCTGAAGTAATAAAAGAATTATTTTTAAATAATGGTTATGAAGTATCTTTTGGGCCAGAAAATGCTGATGTATTTGTAGTTAATACTTGTTCAGTAACTAATCAAGCTGATTCTAAAAGTCGTAAAGTAATTAGAAGTTTAAAGAGAATAAATCCTAATGCGATTATGGTTGTGTGTGGTTGTTCTAGTCAGCATCATAAGGAAGATTTATCTTCCTTAGGTATTGATATTTTATTAGGAAATAAAGATAAAACTAAAATAGTAGATTATGTTAATGAATTTAAAAATAATCACGAAAAAATAATTAATTTTAGTGATTTAAAAGATGAAGAATTTGAAGATATGTATTTAGATAATTATTTAGATAGAACTAGAGCGTTTATTAAAATTCAAGATGGATGTAATAATTATTGTACTTATTGTATTATTCCTTATATTAGAGGTAATATCCGCAATAAGGATTATAATAAGGCAGTTAAAGAAATAACTGATTTAGTAAATAATGGATATAAAGAAATAGTGCTTACTGGTATTCATACGGGGAGTTATCCTAATTTAACTAAATTAATTCATGAAGTAAGTAGGTTAGATAATTTAGAAAGAATTAGGATAAGTAGTATTGAAGCAACTGAATTAGATGATGAGTTTTTAGAAGAACTTAAGAATAATTCTAAAATATGCAATCATTTACATATTCCCATTCAAAGTGGCTCTAATAATGTTTTAAAGATGATGAATCGTAAATATAATATTGATGATTTTATTAATATAATAAATAAAATAAGAGATATTAGACCAGATATTAATATTACTACTGATTTAATAGTAGGCTTTCCAACTGAGACAGATGATGAATTTAAGGAAAGTTTAGAAACTGTAAAAAGAATTAAATTTGGTAAAGTTCATGTTTTTCCGTTTTCGAAAAGAGATGGTACAGGTGCGTCTTATATGAAAAATATTGTATCAGATACTGTTAAGAAGGAAAGAACTCATCAAATGATAGAGTTATCAAATAAATTAGAAGAAGAATATTATCAAAAATTTATAGGAAAATCTCTTAATGTTTTAATTGAGGAAGTATTTGATGATAAATCTATAGGTCATACTTCTAATTATATAAAAGTTATTATTAATGAAAAACTTGAACATAATAAAGATTATTTAGTTAAGATAACTAAAGTTGAAGGTATAGATGTTTACGGAGAAGTTGTAAAATAATATATGAAACTTACAAGAGATTTGCAAAATAATAGAATTATAATTTGGAATAATGATAAAAAAGTATTAGAAATTGGTTTTGAAGCTGATGAATTTGTATATATATTTTATACTAATGATCAAATAGTTATTACTAAGGAATTAGATGAGATATATTTTAAAGAGTTGAATAAAATATTAGATAATGATTATTTTTTCCCTCATGAATATAGTATTAAACAAAATAATTTAATAGTTTGGTTTTCTGATGGCTATTGCCAATTAGATGATGAAAATGAAAGAAATTTAGTTAATAGAATGGTAATGAGAAGAAAAGATAATAAGATATACTTATCTGTATTTAATCCATTTTGTGAGCAAAATGGATTAGTAAAAAACTTTAATTTAGTAGCTTTTTCACCATCAGGTAATGGTTTTTTAACTAAAAACTTAATAACAAATACAACATTTCAAGATGATATGGTATCAGCTTATCAAAAAACTTTATTTAGTAGAAGGATAACAAAATAAAATGTTATCTTTTTTTGATAATTTTATATTTCAAACATTGAATTTTTGAGATTTTTACGAGTTTTCCACAAAACTCAAAAGTTTTAAAAATAATATTGATTCTTTAGTATATTTTAAGTTACAATTTCATTACATAAAAAGAATAATTTGGAATGGAGGAATATTTGTGAAAGATAATAAATTAGAAACAATTTCTAGCCTTTTTGAAGGTACTGAAATAAGAAGTATATGGAATGAAAATGAAGAAGAATACTATTTTAGTGTAGTTGATGTGGTATCTGCGTTAACAGATAGCGCTGAGCCTAGAAAGTATTGGTCAGTTTTAAAAGTAGATTAAAAAAGGAGGGGTCTTTAGTTGACTACATTTTGTAGTCAACTGAAATTAAAATCTAAAGATGGTAAATATTATAATCAAGATATGCTTAATACCCAAAATATATTAAGACTTATAGAATCAGTTCTAAGTACTAAAGCAAAAGAATTTTATATAAAATGACATGATTAAATTAATAATGAAAGTGAAGGTAATTAATGAATAATAAAATTATAAAAAACAAAATAAAAGTAAAGGGTAATTTGATTAATGTAATTAGAGTAAATAATATAGATTATATTTCTTTAACTGATTTAGCTAGATATAAAAATAGTGATAATCCAGGTGACGTTATAATAAAATGGATGAGTAACAAAAGTTCATTTGATTTTTATTCATTGTGGGAAGAATTATTTAATGAAAATTTTAAACTAGCGGAATCCCGCGAGTTTAAAAATGAATCAGCAACTCAATCTTTTACAATGAGTCCATCTAGGTGGGTAAATTTAACAAATGCAAGAGGCTTTATTAGTAAAAGAGGAAAGTATGATGGTGGTACGTTTGCTCATCCAGATATAGCATTAGAGTTTGCTTCCTGGATTGATCCTGCATTTAAGTTATATTTAATTAAGGAATTTGAAAGATTAAAATATAGTGAGAATTATCAAAATGAAGTAGAATGGTCAGTGCGAAGAATGCTTTCAAAAACAAATTATAGAATACATACAGATAGTATTAAAGAAATAATTGTTCCTAAACTAACAGAAAAACAAAGACAATATGTATATGCTAATGAAGCTGACGTAATAAATGTTGCCTTGTTTGGGCAAACGGCTAAAGAATGGAAAGATCATAATCCTGATTTAAAAGGAAATATTAGGGATTATACTGATGTTTTACATTTAGTTGTTTTAAGTAATTTAGAGATATTAAATGCTAGTATGATTGATAATAATATAAATCAAAGTGAGAGATTGAAAAAATTAAATGAAACTGCAAGAAAAGAACTTAGCATTTTATCGAATGATAAAAATGTACTTGGTATACAAAATTTAGATAATAATGGATTAATTGAAACAAAATAAGTCATTTAGATAGGCAAATGTCATTTTAAACTAAATAGTGAACCATTTAAAATGTGGTTTATGCTTGATTAAGCAATAGTTTATTTCAGTAGTAGATAGATTTAAACAAGCTGATTTATGGAGAAAAAACTAATAAACTATTAAAATTATTACTTTTAAATAAAATAATAATTAACTCTTTTTTCTTCCCCTAAAATGATTTATAATATTATTTATGAGTTATATAAAAGGAAAGTTTAAAAATACGATATATGAAACAGATTCTGGCTATAAAGTTGGACTTTTTAGAGTGGAAGAGACAGATGATAATGATATACCTATAAATAAAACAATTACATATACAGGTTATTTTGCTGATATTAATAAGGATAATAAATATAAATTATATGGGAACTATATATTTCATAATAGGTATGGATATCAATTTGGATCTAATAGTTATGAAAAATTAGAACCTGTTGGTAAGGATGCAATAATAGATTTTTTAACTAGTTCTTTTGTTAAAGGATGTGGGGCAGTTTTAGCTAAAAATATATATGATACTTTTGGGGATAATGCTTTAGAAAGAATTAAAGAGAATAAAGATAATTTATTATTAGTACCTAAAATGAGTGAAAAGAAAGCTACAAGTATTTATAATTCAGTTAAAAAATATTTTGATGCTGATAAAGAAATAGTTGAACTTCAAAATTTAGGCTTTACGATTAAAGAAGTTATGAATTTAATAAATAATTATGGTAAAAAAATAATGGATATTATTAATGATAATATTTATTTATTAGTAAATGATATTGATTTTAAAAAATTAGATAATATCTTTTTAAATAAAAATGATTATGAGGATTCTAGAAGAATAAAAGCTTGTATTATTGAAGGTATGAAGAATTTATCTTTTATTAATGGTGATATTTATTTATTAAAAGATGATATTAAGTCTTATTTAAGTACTACTTATAATATTAATAGTGATTTAGATAGTTATTTAATAACTTTATCTTTAGATAAACAAATAATAATTGAAGATAATAGATATTATTTAATTAATGATTATGCTGATGAAGTAAATATTGCTAGTAGTATTAGTTATTTAATGAATAAAAAAATAGATAAAATTACTAACTTTAATTCTTTAATAAAAAAGACTCAAGAAGAGTTTGATATTGTCTATAATGAAGAACAAATAGAGGCAATTAAATGTGCATTAGAAAATAATGTTAGTATTATAACAGGTGGACCTGGCACTGGTAAAACTACGATTATTAAAGGGATTATTAAAATGCACTCATTAATTAATAAATTATCTAATGATAGTTTATTTCGTCATTTATGTTTATTAGCTCCAACTGGTAGAGCTGCTAAAAGAATGAGTGAAACATCTACATTCCCATCAATGACTATTCATAGATTTTTAAAATGGGATAAAGAAAGTAATACATTTGGTATTAATGAATTTAATAAAGAACATTATAATATTTATATTATTGATGAATCTAGTATGTTAGATAATCATTTATTATCATCTTTATTTAAAGGTATTGATATTAATACAAAAATTATCTTTGTAGGTGATGAATATCAATTACCATCTGTTGGCCCTGGCTTAGTATTAAAAGATATGATTAATGCTGGAGTTAAACATATTTCTTTAAAGAATATTTATCGTCAAAGTGATAACTCTTATATTCCAATCCTTGCTCAAAATATTAAAGAAGGAATAATAGATGATAATATTTTAACCAAAAAAGATGATTTTAATTTTATTAGTTCATCATCTAAAGATATAAAAGAATATTTAACTCAAATACTACTTAAAATTAAAGATAAGAAAATGGATATATCTAAAGTACAAGTACTAGCACCTATGTATAAAGGTGAAAATGGTATTGATAATTTAAATATTTTACTTCAAGATATATTTAATCCTAAAAATAGTGATAAATTAGAAGTTAAAATTGGGCCTGTTATTTATAGAGAAGGGGATAAAGTTTTAAATTTAATAAATGATCCAGATAATAATATTTATAATGGAGATATTGGTTATATTAAAGAAGTTAATATTAATTCTAAAATGGATTATTTAATTATTAACTATTACGGACATGATGTATCTTATAAAAAAGATGAAGTTATGAATATAACTCATGCTTATGCGATAAGTATTCATAAAAGTCAAGGATCAGAATTTGAACATGTCATTATGCCAATGTCTAGAGAGTATTCTAGAATGCTTTATAATAAGTTATTATATACAGGAGTATCTAGAGCTAAAAAATCTTTAGTTATAATTGGTTCTTATGATTCATTTAATAAATGTATTACCAATAATTATAGTCAAAATAGAAATACTACCTTAAAAGATAAAATAATGTATAATCTAAAGAATAATGGTTAAAATATTATTGAGGTGGATTATGAAAGATAAATTTATGATGATGGTTGGAGCAGCAGCTGGTATTGGTGTATATATGGGACTATCTAAAATGAGTAAAAATAAAAATAAAATTAAAGCTAAAGTTAATTCTGTAATTGATGATACAGCTGAGATGTTTGATTAGGTTTTAAGTATAAAACCTTTTTTTAATTCCACAATAATAATATGATAAATAAAGTAAAAGAAATTCATTTAAAAAAAGTTTTATTAATACTTTTAATTATATTAGTTTTTTTATATATTATAAAAGAATGTAAACTAATAGGGTTTTGTTTTACATTAATATCTTTAATTTCACCATTATTTTTTGGTTATGTTATTGCATGGTTATTAAAACCAATAATGCTTAAATTTAATAAAAGATTTAATACTGTAATAAGTTCAATATTAACATATGTTTTATTAGTGATAATTATTGGTTTATTAGGTTATTTATTTATACCTGTAGTTGTAAAAGAAATTAAAAATTTAATTCCAAATATAATAGATTTTTATCATAAATTACCAATTAATATTAAAAATAATATTAATTTAAATGATATAGGGGCTAAAGCATTAAATATAATAAATAAATATACTAATAATATTAAAACTATTATTTTAAATATTTTTTATAGTGTTTTTATATCTTATTTTTATTTAGTAGGGCATAGAGGGGTAACTAAATTTATAAGTAAATATATACCAGGCAAATTAGCATTAGATATTAGTTTAAATTTAAAAGCTTTTGTAAGAGGTACTTTAATAGATACTTTAATATTATTTATCATGACTTTAATTAGTTTTTATTTAATAAAAATGCCTTATTTTTTATTATTTGCTTTGATTATATCTCTAACTAATATTATTCCTTATATAGGTCCTTATATAGGAGGAATACCTGCAATATTAGTAGCATATTCAGTATCTTCTAAATTAGGTTTAATTGTGCTTTTATTAATAATTATTTTACAGTTTATAGAATCAAATATAATTCAACCTTTAATAATGAGTAAATCTTTAAATATAAGTCCTTTATTTATAATCATAGGGTTAATTATATTTAGTTATTTCTTTGGTATTATAGGTTTATTATTATCTACTCCAATAGTTAGTATTTTAAAATCATGTTATGAATATTTTTATCCACTTAAAAAGAACTTTAAGAAAGCTCTTTAAAAGTAATCAAATAAATAGAATAATTTATATGTAATTAAGCATTTTTTCTTAAAAAATTCATATAATATAATTGACAGAATATTACTAGTTATGGTAATATAATGCCAGTGAGTGAGTAGTTCGCTGAATTACTGAAGGGTGCGTTTATTACACACCAGCAAGCTTGACTTGTGGGTTCCTTCAGTCAGGGGAAAGCTCACTTTTTTATTTATTTAAATAATTTAATAAATTAGTGATTTCTACAACATTAATGTTTCCTGGCACTAATTTAATACCATAACTCATTATTTTCCCATTATTAGAATATAATTTATCTTTAATTATTTTTATATATTCAAAATGGGTTTTATTATTATATTTTAATGATTGAAATAATGCACTGCAACAGCAATCGGCTAATTGTAATAATTTTTTTCTTTCATTAGGAATAATTTTAATTGTTTTAATTTTGCTTGAGTCTATTTCAAATTTTTTATGATTTCTACTATTGATAAAATCTGATAAAGACTTTTTTGAAAGATTGCCTCTAGAACTTATATTAATATTTGCTTTGCCATTATGATCTGTCATAAACCAACATATTCTTTCATATAAGTATCCACTAAAGAAATTATATATATTATTTGAGGTAATATGTTTAATACTTGTTGTATCGACTATTATATTAATTATATGTAAATCTAAATTGCTAATTATTTCCATAATCATTTTTTTATTTGGTAACCCTTTAAGTAATTTCCAATGTAATTGATTTTTAATATTCATTTCAAGGTTTTCTTTTATTTGATCAACTGATTTAGATATTTCTAAATCTTTTTCTTTATCTACAATAATGGCAGTTAAAATAAAAAACTTTGATCCTTTATTGATTCCTTCATCACCAGATTCATCAATATAAACATTATATTCTTTTTTTAAAAGCATATTTTACCTCCTGATATAATAATTGTACTAAATTTATAACGATATGTCTATTAAGATGAAGCAAAAAACATTTTACTTTATCCATTAAAAAAGAACTTTAAGAAAGCTCTTTAAATACCGCTTTATCAAAATCATGATCTTCTATCTTATAATTTTCTAAAGCAGGTGTATCTATTAAGTAAAATTTATGAGTTAAAGTTTGTTTA
>ODAJ012054576.1_pt1 | contig 39249 bp, 30 predicted proteins | sample 1539241 | NCBI WGS metagenome assembly ODAJ01 (sample SAMN02144231, study PRJEB22623) | gut metagenome | biome: sheep rumen | host: Ovis aries | place: New Zealand
TTCTATAACAACAGCCGAACCACGCGCTTTAGCATAGAGGCAGAAGGCTTGGGTAAAGACGGCACTTTGTTATGGGGTAATATAGAGTAATAACGCCATCCATATCCTTCGAAGTGGTCGGGTAGGATAGGGAGATTGTAGTTCACTGTTTTTATACTCTAGCCTCCTCCTAGCCTCCTCCTAGCCTCCTCCGCGGGTATGGCTAGAGTATGGCTGCAGTATGGGAAGGACGAGGGTGATAGGTAACTGGTGTTTTCCGAAAATGATTTTTTCTATCAAAAAGTTTTGTGCATTATTATTTCTTCGTATCTTTGTGTCTGAATAATCGATAGTATTATGATGTGTGTAATTAAGGAGGTCAAGATTCACAAAACAAATACAAACTATTATGGAAAATCAGGAATTTAATTATCAGAGAAACTATAAAGAAGGGTCAATTGAACTGTCGGAGGCATTTCCCGTCCTTATGCGAAAAGTTTACGTATGGATGGCATTGGCCCTGCTCATCACGGGAATGACGGCCTACTATGTCGCTACAAGTCCAGTGCTTATGAATGCTATCCTCACGAATAAAGTATTGTTCTGGGGCTTGTTCATCGCAGAATTTGCGCTGGTCGCTGGCGTCAGCGCGGCAATCAATCGCTTGTCACTGCTGACGGCAACCCTGATGTTCCTGCTATACTCCGTCATCAACGGCGCTACTCTGTCCATCATCTTCCTTGTATTTCAGCTTTCGTCCATCGCTACCGTCTTCTTTATCACAGCAGGCACGTTTGGCACTATGGCCTTGATAGGATATACCACCAAAAAAGACCTATCGTCTATGGGGCGAATCCTCTTTATGGCCCTCATAGGCCTCGTCATAGCCACTGTCGTCAATATCTTCATTAAAAGCGACGGCATGACAATGATATTGAGCTACATAGGCGTGCTGGTATTTGTTGGGCTCACGGCCTATGACTCGCAGAAGATTAAGCAGATGCTGCGACAGGCAACAGATGTGGACGAAGGCACAAAGAAGATAGCTCTCCTGGGTGCCCTTTCGCTTTATCTGGATTTTGTCAACCTGTTCTTGTATCTGCTCCGCATCTTCGGAAGGAGAAGATAAAGTTGGCGAGCTGGTTAGACGTTTGTTCTGCACGTGCAAAACTGTTGTTCCTTTTAACTCCCGATAGTTCAGCAAAGGCTAATAATTAGACTTTGGCCCCTAGGCTTTAGTCAATTTTGAAATTTGAATTTATAAATTTTGAATTTATTTGCATCGTCTTGCCCTCACATCTGTGATGATAGACAAGGCTACATACCAGAGGATGATGGCGGCAAAACAACTGGCTCCCAATAAGAAGCAGGGGAGGCAGCCAAGTAGGAAGATGAACTTTACCTTGTTCTTTTCCCAACTGAGGTCCTTGAACTTGAGGGCAAGCATGGGAACCTCGCTTACCAGCAACATGCAGAAAAGCAGCATGAAAAGGAAAAGGAACACGGCATTAAACTTCAGCGATACAAGGAAGGCATGCTGCCCCAATACCAGAGAGCCCCAGAACAGCGCATTGGCTGGAGTAGGAAGTCCTATAAACTGGGTGGTCTGACGCTCGTCTAAGTTGAACTTGGCCAGACGGAGGGCAGAGAAAGCTGCCATAATAAAAGCGGTATAGGGGATGACGTCCCTTAGGGGCATCAGCATCTCGGGGTAATGAACCTGACAGAATAGACGGAATAATATCGCGCTGGGGGCTACACCAAAGGTGACTACGTCTGCCAGTGAATCCAATTCTTTTCCGATAGGGGAGGAAACACCCAGTGCGCGAGCTGACATGCCGTCGAAGAAATCAAAGACAGCGCCAATTACAATCCAAATGACTGCCCAGAAGAAATGACTATGAAAGGCACATCCTGTGGCGATACAGCCGCTAATAAGATTACAACAAGTTATGGTATTGGGAATGTGACGGGTAAAATTCATGTTTTTGGGTTTTTGTTGGCTTATTGGCTTAATAGCTTAGTTGCTTAGTTGATTTTGGTTCAGGGTTCGAGCTCCTCAGACCTCAGCCGTCTTACTTCAGCCATCAGACCTCATTCTTCACTCTTCACTCTTCACTTGAGAAGAATCTTCACTCTTCACTTTCAGGCGTGCTATGATGGTTTCGTTACCTACCGTTCTGTCGTTGAGGTTCACGCAGATTTCTGTTCCTATGGGGAGGAAGAGGTCCACGCGTGAGCCGAATTTGATGAATCCCAGATGTTCATCGACAAAGCAGGCGTCTCCTTCGTGAGGATAGGTGACGATTCTTCTGGCCATAGCACCTGCTATCTGGCGAGCCAGGATTTTTGTTCCGTCGGCTGTGGCTATCACCACGGTACAGCGCTCGTTCTCCTCGCTGGCCTTGGGTAGCCATGCCTTGAAGAAATTACCGTCGTGATGCTTTACCATCTTAATGGTGCCATCTACGGGAATCCAGTTGGCGTGTACGTTCAGAAGGCTCATGAATATACTAACCATGATGCGCTTGTCGTGGAAATACTCGGTCTCCTCAACTTCCTCCACAACAACCACCTTGCCGTCGGCAGGAGCAATGACAATACCTTCGGTATCGCCCTCGAAACAACGGATGGGGCACTGGAAGAAATTGGCCAGAATCAAGTAAACACAGATACTAACTCCGGCAAAGACATAGAAGGGGAATTGGTTGGAGATGCAGAAGTGCAACAAAGCGTTGGCGGCCAGCAAGAAAATGGCACCTAACACCAAGGTGCGGGTGCCTTCGTGATGTAGCCTAATCTTCTTTATCTTCTTTAATTTCTTTAGTCTTTTTCCCATGGGGATTGTTTACTTTGGATACAAAGATAGGGTAATTTTGTTATTTATCAAAAACTTTTGGAGTAATTTTGGATTTTTCCTTAACAAAAAGAGGTTCAGAACTTTGCGTTTCGTGAAAAAACGCTATATTTGTACAATTATTGGCACATGACAGACAAGATGGAAGATTTTATACATTTACACGTTCATTCTCAGTACTCTTTGCTCGACGGACAAGCCTCTATCTCTAAGATGGTGGACAAGGCTGTTGCGGACGGAATGCGTGGCATGGCGCTTACCGATCACGGTAATATGTTCGGTATAAAAGACTTCTTCGACTGTTGCAATTCCGTTAATAAAGGCAGGAAGAAGGAGGGGCTGGAGCCCTTTAAGCCAATCTTCGGCTGCGAAGTTTATGTGGCTCGCCGTAGGAAAGAGGACCAGAGCGACCCCAGCATAGACCGTAGTGGTAACCACCTAATCCTTTTGGCAAAGAACCTGAACGGGTATAGGAACCTTATTAAGTTGGTTTCGCGTGCCTGGGTGGATGGCTTCTATGGTCGTCCCAGAACGGACCACGAGGACCTGAAGCTTTTCCACGAGGATATCATCTGCTGTTCTGCCTGTATTGCCGGAGAGGTGCCGTCTAAGATTCTGAAAGGTGACCTGGAGGGTGCCCGCCAGTCGGCTCAGTGGTTCAAGGATGTCTTTGGCGACGATTACTACCTGGAGCTGCAGCGCCACGAAGTGAAGGACCCTAAGGTGAATGCCAACAGGGAGACGTTCCCCTTGCAGCAGGTGTCAAACGCAGAGCTGATAAAGATAGCTCGAGAGCTGAACATCAAGTTGGTGTGTACCAACGATAGCCACTTCGTAAATGAGGCTGATGCCGATGCTCACGAACGCTTGTTGTGCCTGTCCACGGGCAAGAAGATATCTGAGCCTCACATGCTGTACACCAAGCAGGAATGGTTCAAGACCAAGGAGGAGATGAACGACCTCTTCGCGGACATCCCCGAGGCACTCAGCAATACGGTTGAGATTCTGGATAAGATTGAGACCTACGACCTGGAGTCAGACCCCATCATGCCTTTCTTCCCTATTCCAGAGGAATTCGGAACAGAAGAACAATGGAGGCAGAAATATACCGAGGAGGACCTGTTCCGTGAGTTTACAAGCGACGAGAACGGCGAGAATCCACTCCCCCAGGAGGAAGGCGAGAAGAAGATAAAGAAGCTGGGCGGATACGATAAGATATACCGTATAAAGTTCGAGGCCGATTATTTAGGTAAGTTGGCCTACGAGGGTGCCCGCAGAATATATGGCGAGCCATTGGATAAAGAGGTGGATGACCGCATCCGCTTTGAGCTGCACATCATGAAGACGATGGGTTTCCCTGGCTACTTCCTTATTGTGCAGGACTTTATCAATTCTGCCCGTAAGGACTTGGATGTGTGGGTAGGACCAGGACGTGGCTCTGCCGCTGGTAGTGTGGTAGCTTATTGCTTGGGAATCACCAAGCTGGATCCGCTGAAATACGACTTGCTGTTCGAGCGTTTCCTGAACCCCGACCGTATCTCTTTGCCTGATATCGATACCGACTTCGAGGACGATGGACGAGGCAAGGTGCTGCAGTGGGTAATGGATAAGTACGGACACGAGAACTGTGCCCATATTATCACCTACGGCACAATGGCCACCAAGAACAGCATCAAGGATGTGGCCCGTGTGGAGGACCTGCCGCTGGATAGGAGTAATGCCCTTTGTAAGGCAATACCCGACCGTCTGCCAGACGGCATGAAGATGAACCTGAAGAATGCCATCTCCTGTACGCCGGAGCTGCAGGTGGCTCAGTTCTCGGCCGATTCCCGCGAAGCAGACACCATCAAATATGCCCAGCAGTTGGAGGGACAGATTAGAGGAACAGGTATTCATGCCTGCGGCTTTATCATCTGTCGTGACCCGATTTCGGATCATGTGCCTATCTCTACAGCTGATGACCCCGACTTCCCAGACCGTAAGACGGCTGTCACACAATACGACGGCCATGTTATTGAGAGTACGGGTCTGATTAAGATGGACTTCCTGGGTCTGAAGACCCTCTCCGAGTTGAAGGAGGCCTGCCGCGTTATCAAGGAGGCGCATGGCGTAGATATAGACCTGGATCATATACCCATTGACGACGAACTGACATATCAACTCTATCAGAAAGGTCTTACGGTAGGTACGTTCCAGTTTGAATCGGCAGGTATGCAGAAGTACCTGAAGGAGCTGAAACCAACGGTCTTTGAGGACCTTATAGCCATGAACGCCCTCTACCGACCGGGCCCAATGGATTATATTCCTTCTTTCATCAGACGTAAGAATGGACAGGAAGAGATTACATACGATATTCCTGTGATGGAGAAATACCTGAAGGATACGTATGGTATTACCGTTTATCAGGAGCAGGTGATGTTGCTGAGCCGTCTGTTGGCAGGCTTTACCCGAGGTCAGTCTGATGCCTTGCGTAAGGCTATGGGTAAGAAGAAGAAGGCTATCGTTGACGAGATGAAGCCGCTCTTCATCAATGGCGGTAAGGAGCGAGGATATGACCCCAATGTGCTGGATAAGATATGGGGCGACTGGGAGAAGTTTGCTTCCTATGCCTTCAACAAGTCTCATGCAGCCTGCTACTCATGGGTGGCATACCAGACGGCTTACCTGAAAGCTCATTACCCTGCCGAGTTTATGGCAGCCCTGCTTACCCGCAGAAAGGATGATATAAAGGAAATCACAAAGTTGCTGGATGAATGCCGCAACCTGAAGATAGAGGTGTTAGGACCAGATGTCAACGAGTCGCATGTTGACTTCGGTGTTAACGATAAACAACAGATACGTTTCGGATTGAATGGCATCAAGGGATTGGGAGAGGCTGCTGCCGCCTCCATCATCTCGGAACGTGAGAAGAACGGCAAGTACAAAGATATCTATGATTTTGTAGAGCGTGTCTCTATCCCTGCCGTCAAGAAGAGCGGTATAGAATGCCTGGCCTTGAGCGGTGCTTTCGATACGTTCTCGGACCAGATAAGCAGAGAGCAGTTCATCGCTCCCAATGGAAAGGGCGAGCTCTTTGTGGATTCGCTCACGAAATACGGTACGCAGTACCAGCAGGCAAAGATGGAGGCTCAGTTCTCGCTCTTCGGCATGGAGGCCATAGACAAGCACCAGCCTGCCATTCCTGTAACAGAACGCTGGAACGACCTGGAACGACTCAACAAGGAACGTGAGTTGGTGGGTATCTACCTTTCTGCTCATCCGCTTGACGAATATGGAGTGATATTGAACGGTATCTGCAACATGCACATGGAGCAGTTGAACGACCTTACCCCGTTCGCAAATTCGGATGTTAGATTGGGAGGTATCGTAACGGGATTGAAGCGCCAGGGTATCACCAAGACTAATCAGCCTTATGGTATTGTTGTGGTGGAGGATTATACAGGACCTGGCGAGATTGCATTGTTCGGAAATGATTGGGCGCAGTGGCGCGGATATCTCTCGCAGGAGGGTAATCTGGTGTATATCACAGGCCGTGTGCAGCCCCGCCAGTACAACAGAGAAATACTGGAGCTGAAGATTGGCAAGGTGCAGTTCCTGCCCGACGTGAAGGACGAGCTCGTGCAGAGCATTACCATAACATTCGACTCTAACAAGTTGGATAGCAACGCTCTGGCTGAGCTGACCAAGCATATTCAGCAGATGCAGCAGCCCAAAGACAAGAACGGGCGACCTCCTCAGATAGAAGTAAAGTGGAATATCTTTGGGGGCGGAAATAGGCAAATCCTGCGTATGAAATCCAGAACGAAGTGCTACCAGGTCACTAAGGCATTTATGGATTACCTGAATGTCTGTGAATGGGCAACGTACAAGATAAACTAACCTTTTTATTTACTCATTATTAATTATAATAAGTATGGCACAGATTATTAACAGCGAGAATTATGAACAGCTTGTAGCAACTGGCAAGCCCATCGTATTGGACTTTTGGGCAACATGGTGTGGCCCCTGCAAGCGTGTTGGTCCTATCATTGATGCTTTAGCTCAGGATTATGAGGGACAGGCTATTATTGGCAAGTGCGATGTAGAGGAAGACGAAGAGCTGGCCGTTAAGTTCGGTGTACGCAATGTTCCAACAATATTCTTCATCAAAGGTGGTGAGGTTGTGGACAAGATTGTCGGTGCAGCTGCACGTCCTGCTTTCGAGGAGAAACTCAAGAACATGCTTTAAAAGGTTTGCGCTATGGGAAACATTGAAGACGACTTCCTGGCCGATGCCGAGGACGACCGCTTGACGGTAGAGTTTATAAAGAACTACCTGCCACAGGAAGTAAAGGAAAAGTTCACGGAAGACGACCTTTATTACTTCCTGGATGTGATAGGTGAGTACTACGTAGGGTTACTGGAGAAATCTGGTGACCAAGACGAAGTGGACATCGATATAGATGCCGTTGCAGACTATATAGCCAAGAAAGCCAAAAAGGAGAAGATTGGGGATTTTGACCCCGAGGATCTCCGTTGGGTAGTAGATGGTGAGTTGGAGTACGGCGAATCTTTAGAAAACTAATCGCCTTTCTCCGTTGGGAAGTGCCTCGATGGTGACATTGACAGTCTCCTCAGGCAGTACTTCCTCTATCAGTTCAGGCCATTCAATAAAGCATGGATGGCCGCTATAGAAGTACTCTTCGCATCCCATATCGTAGGCTTCGGAAACCTTCTTTATACGGTAGAAATCAAAATGATATATGGGGCGGCCTTGGGCTGCCTCATATTCGTTTACAATAGCAAAGGTGGGGGAGGTGACGGTGTCGTCCACTCCTAACTCTTCGCAGACGGCTTTTATGAATGTTGTTTTTCCGGCTCCCATCTTGCCATAGAAGGCAAAGACGGTGTTATCGCCCATCGACTCTACAAACTGACGGGCTGCCTGCTTGATATCTTCTTCCTTGAATTTAATTTCCATAAGTCTTTATCTCTTTTTCCCTCGCAATGTGATAAGCGGAATCAGCATCTCCTCCATGCTGATGCCTCCGTGCTGGAAGGTGTCCTTGTAATACTGGACGTAGTAATTATAATTATTGGGATAGGCAAAGAAGTCGTCGCCTGTTGCAAAGATGTAGGTGGTGCTCAGATTGGGTCTGGGCAGTCCCACTTGATGAGGCTCCTTGATCTCGAACACCTCCTTCTGGTTGTAGCTGAGATTCTTGCCTAATTTATATCGCAGATTGGTGTTGGTGTTCTTGTCTCCAACCACCTTTACAGGATTGTAGCATCGTATGCTGCCGTGGTCGGTTGTCAGTACGATGGTGTAGTCGCTGGCTGCAAGGATGCGGAAGAGGTCACCAACGGGCGAGTGGCGGAACCAACTCTGCGTAATGCTTCGGTAAGCGGCCTCGTTGCTTGCCAGTTCGCGCACCATACGACTCTCTGTACGGGCATGGCTAAGCATGTCTATGAAGTTCATCACTACCACATTCAGGTCGTATTTCTGCAGATGCGGTATCTGTTGTACCAGCTTCTCGGCAGCCTGCGAGTCGTTAATCTTGTGGTAGCTGAAGGTGTTCTTGCGTCTGAAACGGTCGAACTGTGTCTGTACCAAGGGGGCTTCGTTCAGGTTCTTTCCCTCCTCGCTATCCTCGTCGACCCAAAGGTCGGGGAACATGCGCTCTATGACATCGGGCATCAGGCCGCTAAAGATGGCATTACGTGCATACTGGGTTGCTGTGGGCAGGATGCTACAGTACAGGTCTTCCTCTATGTTAAAGAGGTCGGCAATCTCGTTATACAGCATACGCCACTGGTCATAGCGGAAGTTGTCTATCACCACCAGGAAAACCTTCTCCCCGTTATTCAGGTGCGGGAAGACGTTGTGCTTGAAGATGTCGGGACTCATTACGGGGCGTCCCTCAGGGTTGCTCATCCATTTGGTGTAGTTCTTACGGATGAACTTGGTGAACTCTCTGTTTGCCTCAGAGCGCTGCATGCTCAGCATCTCCTTCATGGCACTGTCAGTCTCTGAGAGTTGCAATTCCCAATAGGTAAGGCGTTTGTATACTTCGATCCATTCTTCCAAAGAAAGGGAGTCGTTAATCTGCATACCTATCTTGCCAAAGTCCTGCTGATAGGCACTTGTCTGCTGTTCTGTAACAATCTCCTTCTGGTGCAGGTTTTTCTTCAGGGTCAGCAGAATCTGCGTGGGATTGACGGGCTTTATCAGGTAATCGGCAATCTTGGCACCAATGGCTTGCTCCATGATGTTCTCTTCCTCGCTCTTGGTAACCATTACCACGGGGGTGGTGGGTGTCTGTTCCTTTATCCTGCTCAGCGTTTCCAGGCCACTGAGACCAGGCATATTCTCGTCCAGCAGGATAAGGTCGAAGACCTCCTCCGTACAACGATCCAGAGCGTCGTAGCCGTTTGTTACGGTCTCGACAACATATCCTTTCTTTTCGAGATACAGGATGTGCGCCTTCAGTAGCTCTATCTCGTCGTCAACCCAAAGCAGTTTGTAATTCATTTATTTTAATTGGTTTACTGTTTACCGTTTACTGTTTACTGTGTTGTCTAATTGGAAATCCTTGTTTTCGTGATTCCCAATTTTGAATTTTGAATTTATAATTTTTGAATTTTCTAATCCTAGAATCCCCATGGGAAATCTTCTTCCTCCTCTTCCTCTTCGCTCTCTTTCTTCTCCTCTGGAACATAATCGTCGGGATCAACAATCTTGAGGTTGGTGGGCTCGTCGATTCTGAGATCTTCTGGGATATCCATTGGAGCAAATTTCTCCTCGTAGAAGGCCTTGTAGTCGTCGAAGCTGAAATCTTTGCCTATCAGTTTCAGGTTATCTTCCGATATCAGCAATGTCCTGATACCTTCCAATAGGGTATTCATGTGTTTGTCGGCATAAAGCGTCTGGGCGTAGGAATGAACCTCGTCGTAAGAAAGGAATCCCTTCACGCACATCATGGTGATGCCCTGGTTTTCGACTATCTCTATGTCAAAGTTCCTGACCATGTAAGAGGTAAAGTTGTAGCGTGCCACTTCAAAGAGTAGCTGGTTCTCGTCCAGACTGTTGGTGGGATAAGCCAATACAAAGACGAAGTTGCTGTAGCGGTCATCCTTTAGCTCGGGAGCCACTTCTGTGCTGTCGCCCGATGCCTGGCGTGTTCTTCTTGCCCAGATGCTGCTGGCATCATAGCGGTCGTCCATCAGCAATCGTCCTGCCTCCAGACCTTTTACAATAGAGTTGGCAATCTCTGTCACCTCTTCCTTGGGGAAGTTCTGTACCACTTCCTTCAGACTAACCAGGAAGCTGTCGCGCTCGCCGCCATAGAGTTGACTCATGGCGCGTATGAATAGCATGCGGGCACGGTTCTTGCCAGTGGGGAAGTTCTCGGTGCTGAACCTGTAGTTCTTCTCCACCTCGGCATAATCGGATGCTTGGTACGCATTATAGGAGGCGGCATATACCGAATCCTCGACATGTGTGCCGTTACGTGCAATCATCTCGTAATTGGGGTTGCCCAGAAGGGCTGCCAGTTTGGTGTCGGCATATTCCTCAAGAAGCAGGGCTCTATAGTATTCTGCTTTCTCCTGATCGCCAAGTCTTCCATACAAGAGGAAGAGGTGGTAATAGATGTTGTCTATGTTGTCGTGCTCGGGGAAGTCTGTAAGCAGGCGTTGCATGGTTTTCTCGGCAAGGAGCCAGTTCTCCAGCTTCTCCTGTTCCATAATGCCTGCATTGTAAAGACCGTCGCTCAGGATGGCGTTGGATTCTGCTAACTGTTCTTCTGTAAATGGAATCTGCTTCAGGTAGAACTCCCTATGATGTGGGTCGTTCTGCAGTGAGTCTTTCTTTGCCTGATCTATAGTGTCGGATTCCACGGAACCATAAAGGCTGTCGTCGTCACCACCTGTTTGCTCTGCGAAGGTGGCATCCTCGATACCTGCAGCAGCGGCGTAAGAAGCTTTGTTGCTGATGCGCCACAGGTCTTCGTTCTTGCGTTGTCCCCATCTGCGGATAAATTCCTCAATGCCTCGTTTTACCGTCGTTGGGTTGTAGAAGTACCAGGGACCTTGTTGCTGGTTCCTCATTCCTGTATTTGTGGCTACGGGTCTGTTGGTCTGCGGTTGTTGGTTGTTGGTTGTTGGTCTTTGACCATTGGGGTTGTTCTGTGCAGCCTTCTTCTCAGCCTCCTTCTCTTCTTTCTTCAATTGCTCAATGACACGGTCTATAGCGGCCAGATATTCTGCCTCGGGCATTTTGGCTAAGGCTTGGAGGCTGTCTTGCAGCTTGATGGCGCTCAGATGAGGTTCCAGTTCTGCCAGGATCTTACTTCTGCGTTCTGTTTCCTTGTATTCCTCGTGTTCCTTATCCAAGATGGCAGCGCAAGCCTTATAGGTACGGGCAGCATCGATGTACTTCTCCATTTCCCAATACAGGTTGCTCAGCTTGAGCAGCAGCATAGCCTTGTCTGGACCGTTTTTGGTGCCATCCTTTACACCTTTCTCCCATGCGTAGATGCAATGAGTGGTGTCATTCACGTTCATGTAGATGTTACCCATTGCGTAATAGACCTTATCCAAGTAGTCCTTGTTCTTGTCGCTCTTGGCCATTCGCTTCAGCTTGGTTATCATCTGACTGAACTTGCTGCGGGGCATAACCTCGGTCTGGGCTATACGGGCACTGAACTCCATCTCATACGGAGGGTTGGCGCGCATAACCTTAGCGTAAGCCTTGTAGGCTTCCTCGTTCTGGCCTGTCTGCTGATAGAGCTGTCCAAGCAGGTATTTCAAACGTGTCTTATTCTGCTTCCGCTTGGCGTTTTTGATGGATTTTATTACGTAGGGGATAGCCTCTTCGTATTGGTTGGTCAGAATATAATAAGCTGCCGTGGTGTTGTCTTTTTCCTTCTGTCCGAGACGCGAGATACTGTCGCGTTTCATCTTGTTGAGTACATCCTCCGCATCATACGCCCAGTCCAAGGCAACATAGCATCTGGCCAACTTGGCTTTGGCAATGCTTGCAATCTCGGGTTGGGTGGAATACAGTCGGATGATGTAGTTGTAGGTGCTGGCAGCCTCGATGAACTCGCCTTTCTGGAACTGGGCTTCAGCCATCATCAGCCATGCGTGGTAAATATAGGGGTTGAACTCCTTTCTGGCCAGAAAGGCTTTCATCTTATCGTTCTTCTTCTGATTGGCATTTACTGTGGGACGTTTCTTCATGCTGTGCAGCTTGATGGCTTTCTCGCACTTTGTGATGGTCGTCTCGTAGTTGCCTTTGCCAACTCCGGCTGTTGACTTGTTGGTGCTGATGTACATGGGAAGCAGACGGTTGTAATCGTCCTGATGTGACTTCATCTGTGCTTCCTCGCCTTCCAGATATGCCACCTCTCCGTTGTAAAGCGTATTGAAACGGGCGGTCATGGCATGATAGAAACGGGTGGTTGGTGTGTTTTTCTTAATGGAGCAGGAAGAAACGAGGAATATTAGGAATAGTAGCATAGCAAAGCCTCTCCCGCTCCTTCCTAAGAGAGGGAGAAAGAATGTGTGATTTGCTCTTGGGTTCTCTTTTTCCTCTATTGTAATGCGTTGTTCCATTTATGCTTTATTGTTCCGTTTCCCCTCCTTGGGAGGGGTGGGGGAGGCTTTTCCTCCTTCTTTAATAACGTGCGCGCGTCCCGATTTATTGCATTCGCCGTTCTCCAACTATCAGAAAAACCTCATCTTTTACGTCATTCGGCAGGTTTATCTGCCTCAGTTGCAGACTTCTTACCCAACCAGCCACTTCCTCTGAGCGCATGGTGTACAGCACATTGCGGAATTCCTCTGTCTCTTCGTCTGTGTATTCGCTGCCGTCACGTCCCTTGTAGCGGTCCAGTTCCTCATCGTCGTAGTATTCGACCTGCTTGCTGATGGCAGCCAAGAGGCTTTCCTTTTCGCACACCTCATGCTGTCCGCAACATTCCATGTCGGCAGGATTCACCACAGGTTCCTCCCCCTCAGGCAACTGTCGGTTATGCCACCAACTGGCTACAGCTGCTATTATGCCCAGAACGGCAAGGGCCGTTACCATATAGAGTATTATCTGCATATCTCAAAGCCAGCTTTCTCTAAATCTCCCCAGAATGCAGGGTAAGATTTGCTAACCACTTGTGGGTTGTTTATCTGAATTTGTTTGCCTGTACGTAGGCAGGCGGGTGCCATGGACATAGCCATACGGTGATCCTCGTAGGTGTCTATGGATGCTGCTTCTTCGGCAGGACAACGTTCGCCATCCCAGAAGAGTATGCTGTTGTCTTGCTCCTTTATGTCGTAACCCAACTTGCGTAGCTCTGTGCGCAGGGCTGTTATACGATCAGTTTCCTTTATTTTCAGGCTCTGAAGACCTGTAAAGCGGAATGGGATATTCAGCATGGCGCATGTAACGACAAATGTCTGTGCCAGATCTGGTTGGTGAGTGAAGTCGCAATGGAAAGAATCGGTGATATTGCCGCTTTTCCTGAGCCTGGTTATCTCCGTGCCGTCTGCCTCAACAAAATATTGAGTTTCAACGCCCAGCTCGTTAAACAAATGCCTAACTCTGCTGTCGCCTTGGATACTCTCGTTGTGTAGGCCCACCAAGTCAATCTGGCTATCCGCGTCGTTCGATAGGGCAACTATCTCGTACCAATAGCTGGCGGCACTCCAGTCGCTTTCTATATGATAGCTGTGTTGTTCATAAGGACAGGGCTGAACAGCAATGACGTTATCTTCTGCCCAGTCTGCATGTGCACCGAACTCGCGCATCATGCTAAGTGTCATCTCCAGATAAGGCTTGCTGGCGATGTTGCCTGTTAATGTCAGGCGCAGACCCTTACGCAGGGTAGGGGCAATCATCAGCAGGGCTGATATGTATTGCGAACTTACATCGCCGGGTACTGTCAGTTCTCCACCTTCCAGATTATTGTTTCCCACAATGCGCAGCGGAGGGAATCCCTCTTCGCCTTCATAGGTGATGTCAGCTCCCAATTGGCGCAGTGCATCCACTAAGATGGCAATGGGGCGGTGACACATACGTTCCGTTCCTGTAATAATATGTTCGCCAGGGGTAACGCTAAGATAGGCAGTCATGAAACGCATGGCTGTTCCTGCAGCACCAATGTCAATGGTCTCTGGCATCTCCTGTAAGGCACGAAGCATTACACCTGTGTCGTCAGAATCAGAGAGATTTTGGGGGAGTTGCTTGTTGCCTGCCAAAGCGTTTATGAGTAAGGCTCTGTTGCTGATGCTTTTGCTGGCAGGAAGCACAATTTGGCCCTTTGGTTGCTTGCAAGGATATGTCAGAAGATGGCTCATGAATTCAAAATTAGCGATTTCGAGCACAAAATTACGCAAAAATTTGCAAGTAACAAAAAAATGCCATAACTTTGCACCCACAAAAACAAGGAACGGGATGTAGCGCAGTTGGTAGCGCACACGTCTGGGGGGCGCGAGGTCGCAAGTTCGAGTCTTGTCATCCCGACCTAAGAAAAGAGCGAAGCTTTAAGCCTCGCTCTTTTTTTGTTTATTTTTCTCCTCCTATTCTCTTCCCCTTTTCAATTATGAATTATGAATTGTGAATTATGAATTGCCCTCCTACGGTTTCCAATTCAGAATGTTGCGGATGAGGCCCTGATATTTGGCCCTTTTTACGGCAGAGCCTTTGAAGAGGGACTGATATTGTTCTTGCGTGAGGGTTCGCCAATCTTCTTCCTGCATGTTCAGAAGTTCGGAAGAGGGTTGGAAAGCCTCCTCTGCAGTTGGATGTGATTCCTTGAATTGTGGACAGGCGCGCAGACAGCGGTCGCAACCATAGAAAGTGCGTCGCAACTGTACGTCAGCGGGTAATTCTCCGCGATTCTCGATAGTCTGATAGCTGAGACACAGGCGGGCATCCAAGCCATCGGGGGTGAGGGCTGGACAAAGAGATTCCCAACCAGAATACTCCTGTGGTGGCGAACAGATAGGCAGGTCGTAATGGTCAAACTCCTGTTCTGCGAATATTTCGCCCAAGAAGACGGTGGGGCCGTAGCCTGGAACGGAGATGAGGTTGTTGCGACAAAACTCTCCAATGCCTGCGCGCCATGCCCAGTAACGTTCCAATACAGGGGCGGTATCAACGAAACAGCGTCCTTGCAATCCTGCCTCCTGCATCAGTAACAGGAGGCGCTGGCGCATCACATCGTGGTAATCTTTTCCCTGGGCATAAAGGCTAATGCCAGGTTGCTGGTTACTAGGCATGTAATTAAGGGCAACGCTGATAATGGTCTTGACACCAGGATGCAAGAGGGTAGGCTGCAGACGCATATCTATGTGACGTTGCATGTATTCCATATCAGCACAAAGACCTAACTGCAACCATTTGCGGAAGTGTTGGGCATACCAGGATTGAACGGGCTCGGCAGGAGCCAGTCCACAGGTAGCAAAGCCCAGACGCAGGGCCTGGGCTTTCAGATCTTTACTGTTCAATGATACGGAATTCATATCCTTGTTCTTGCAGCCATGCGAGTGCCTTAGGCAGAGCATGCTTCAGTTTCTCAATACTCTTCAGCGAATCGTGGAAGGTGATGATGCTACCCGGTCGGGTGTAACGCTTGACGTTGTTCAGCACATCATCGGCTGTGAGCAGGCGACTGTAGTCGCGGGTCACCACATCCCACATTACCACTTTGATGCCGAAATGCCTTAACACCTTGTATTGGGCCGTCCTAATCCATCCGTGTGGCGGGCGGAAAAGGCGTGTATGCAGGACTTCGTCAGCCTTCTTGATGTTGGCCAGGTAGGTCCATGTGAAATGCCTCATACCCGAGAGATGGTTGTACGTATGGTTACCCACCTGGTGGCCACGCCTACGCACTTCCTCTAAGAGATGTGGGTATTTAACGGCATTCTCGCCTACCATAAAGAAAGTGGCTTTGGCATTGAAGCGGTCCAGGGTATCCAATATAAAAGGTGTTGCCTCGGGGATAGGGCCGTCATCAAAAGTCAGGTACACCGACTTCTGATGATGGTCCATTCTCCACAGGGCATGTGGAAACATCCAACGCAGGAATATTGCGGGTTGCTCTATTATCACTGGTTAGCTGTCAACTTCTACAGTTTCTTCCTCTTCAGCAGGTGTGTTGATGCCGGCAGCTCCATATAAACGAGCCTGTATGGCCTTGTTGAAGGTATCCAGCATCACCATCATTTCCTTGGCCTTGCTGCTGCCTGCAGCCTGCAGCACTTCTATGGCGGCATGCATCTGATAGAGGTAGTACATGCAATCCTTTTCGCTCTGCAGCAACATCTTAGAGGGTAATGTCAGGTACCAGTTTAGGTACTCGGCTGAGTTGACTGCAACAGGGAAGGATATCTTCTCTCCCATCTTCTTGTCTCCGACGGCAATCCAAGCGCGAGCCAGATCCAGCGAGTAGCCAGCATAGTTGTGAGGCAGGGTAGTGGGGGGCAGCACCTTCTCGGCATAAGCTATCAAGCGTGCCACCTTATCCTTCTTGCCTTCCTGCAACATGCGGGTTGCCAACTGGGCGATCATACGACGATGGGTGTAGCACATACGGGTTACTGTCTCGTCGAGATAGATTTTGGGATTGTTGACACCGCCAAATGCGAAGCGTGTCATGATGTTCTCATACATCTTGTCGGTATCCATGTCCTTACCAGTCTGGCTGGTCTTGAAGGGCGTGATACGGTTGGCAAGACCTTCCTGAACGAAGTAGTCTCCCAAACAGCCGTAGTTGTCCTTGCCTACGGTGATGGCTACGTAGAGGGGACGCTCCCAGTTGCACTGAGCCAGCATCTCGTACATCATCATCTCGCTCTTGTAAACAGCGCGCTTACCCTTCAGGTTGATGTGCATGAAATCAGGTATGCTGTCTCCAGCCATCATCATGCCACTGCGACGAACAGCCTCCTTATCTACTGTCAGAACAATAGAATCGGTAGGTATAATCTGCAGGTCGGGGTTGCTGTTCAGCACCCATTTGTCTATGATGTTGCGCAGTTCGTATGGGTTGTCGCCCAATACCTGATGCATCATGACGGGGTCGTTCTTGTAGGCTTCTATAGCCTGCTCCAGTACACCGGGACGTACGCTTACACCCTCGCGTGTTCCTGCCACATACTGCAGACGGCTCCAATGGATAGGTACTGCAGGACTATCATAAGCAGGACGCTTCATCTGGTCAATGTACCAGTCTGTCTGCAGATAAGAGAGGTTGCAGACACGGGCGTCTGTGCGGAACTCCTCGGTCTCCTGTGCGTACCACAAGGGGAAGGTGTCGTTATCGCCATTGGTGAAGATGATGGGGTTATTGTTCTGCGACAGAGTCTGCAGGTAGTTACGGCCAAAGTCGCGACAGGTGTAACGGCCTGAGCGGTCATGGTCGTCCCATGTCTGAGAAGCCATCTGCAGGGGTACCAGCACGCAAAGGCAGCTCAGTACGGCGCACAACTTCTCGTTCTTGAGTAGCTTCTGCAGATAGTCGGCGATGGCAGCTACGCCCAATCCTACCCAGATGGCAAATGCGTAGAACGAACCAGCATAGGCGTAGTCACGTTCACGGGGCTGCATAGGTGTCTGGTTCAGGTAGATGACGATGGCCAGACCTGTCATGAAGAACAGGAAGAAGACGATACCGAATTGCTTCTCCCCCTCGTTGTTATTCTCCTTGGTATTGCGGAACAACTGCCAGAAGAGACCCAGCAGACCCAAAAGCAAAGGCAGACAGTAGAATACGTTGTGTCCCTTGTTGAAACGCAAGTCGCTGGGCAGCTTGCTCTGGTCACCCAGACGCAGGTTATCCAGGAATGGAATACCTGTCAGCCAGTTTCCGTGTTCCCACTCACCATTGCCCTGAATGTCGTTCTGTCGTCCGGCAAAGTTCCACATGAAGTAACGCCAGTACATGAAGTTGACCTGATAGCTCAGGAAGAAACGTAAGTTCTCCATCATGGTTGGTGTCTTCACCTGAATCATCTCGCCACAGCGTTCATAACTCTTTGTGTTTCCCTTTACACCGCCCATCCAACTTTCGTAAGCAGCTGCGTGATGGTCGCTGTACATGCGGGGGAAGAGCATGTTCTGCTGATAGACATACTTCATGTTATAGCGCTGAATCTCATAGCGGTCGGGTTCTTCGGGATTAGCCTTCTCCTTACGCTGATATACAGGAGCCTTCTTTTCGCTGACGGGAACGCAGTAGTTGCCCTCAACCTTCAGTTGTACCTGGCTGGTGTATGCCTGTCCGTAGAACAGGGGACGGTCTCCATACTGATCACGGCTCAGATAGGTTCCCAGGGTAAAGATATCCTCGGGAGAGTTCTGATCCATAGGTGTGTTGGCCGAGCTGCGGATTACGATTACGGCGTATGAGCTATAGCCAATCATAATCATGAGCATACACAGCAGACTGGTGTTCATCACTCGGGCAGTGATAAAGGTCTTGCCATCTTTCTTGTAGTTCAGCAGTATATACAGAGCAGCCAAAACAACCACTCCCAGTACGATGCTGGCGATGCCGTATCCGTAGAAGGGGATACCCAGCATGCCTACGCTAAGCAGGTAGGAGATGTTCATGCGCAGGCGGCTCTCCTGACGACGGGTCTCCCAGATACTCCAGAGTACAATGCCCACCAATAATATAATGTATATGATAAGACCTGTGTTGAAGGGGCAGTTCAACTGGTTTACGAACAGCAGTTCGAACCAACCGCCTACCTTGACAATACCAGGCACGATACCATACAATACGGCAGCTACCAATACACAACTGCCTACAACAGAGAGCAGAGCGCCCTTCAGGTTGGCATTCTTTGTCTTCTTGTAGTAGTAAATGAGTACCAGTGCGGGTACGCAGAGCAGGTTCAGCAAGTGAACACCAATGCTGAGGCCGGTAAGGTAGGCTATCAGGATAAGCCAGCGGTCGCTTCCAGGTTCGTCGGCATGGTCTTCCCACTTTAGCATCAGCCAGAATACCACAGCGGTAAAGAGACTACTGTAGGCATATACCTCGCCCTCTACGGCACTGAACCAGAATGTGTCGGAGAAAGTATAGACCAAGGCACCTGTCAGGGCACTGGCCTCAACAGTAATCAGCTGAGCCACGTTCTTCAGTTGGCCGTTCACGCCTACGAGCTTGCGCCCCAGATGACTGATGCTCCAGAAGAGGAACATAATACAGGCGGCACTGAACAGGGCACTCATGGTGTTTACCATGCGGGCTACCAGTGCGGGGTCGCTCACAAACTGCGTAAATAAGTTTGCCGTAAGCATAAAAAAGGGTGCCCCAGGGGGATGACCAACTTCCAGCTTGTAAGCTGTGGTGATGAACTCAGGGCAGTCCCAGAAACTTGCCGTAGGCTCTATCGTGCTGCAATACACGAAGGCCGCAATGGCAAAGGTAATCCAACCCATCAGGTTGTCTACTAATCTGAACTGTTTCATTTAGTGGTGTGTATTTTAGTTGTTTTTATCGTTTCGCTGTGCAAAAATACTATTTTTCTTTCTCTTTTCTTCCTCTACGGCCAAAATTATTATCCTTTAACCATGTTAAGAACCATAATTAGTATTCCGTAACGTATGGCTTTGCCAAACAGAATGCTTATGAAAGAGAATCCGACGTTCGCCCTCATGTATCCCAATGTTACGGATAAGGCGCTTCCCAAAATGGGCAGGAAACAGAAGAATCCCATCCAGGCACCGCGTCCCTGAAGCCATTGCTGCGTTTTCTCAACCTTCTCGCGTTTTACGTGCAGGTATTTCTCTATCCACTCTATCTTTCCCAGACTTCCTATCCAGTAGTTGAACATACTGCCCAGCACATTCCCTACGGTAGCGCTGACAAACAAAGACCATGGTTTCAGACCTGCCATGAGCAGACCCGTCAAGAGGGTCTCGCTGCTGAAAGGGAAGATGCTACCGGCTATGAATGCAGCAATACCCATGCCCCAATATCCCAGGGGCATTATATATTGAATGATGTCATCCATAAGTTAAAGTAAGCCATTGCGCCGCAAAGCAGCAGAGACAAAATAAAAAACATATTGCTAAGCCAACTGCCCGTAAGTGAGAAATAGTGGGCAATAAGAGGACTGGCGCTTACTACAAGCAGCGCCATGGTAGTCTCGTACTGGTCGGGCTGTAGCAGCAGGTATAGAATAAGCAGTATGGTTTGTATTGTATAGATATAAAGTATCATTCTGACGTGTATCTTATCATTGTATCTGGTCCGCAAATAGTGAATCAGCCCCACCAGACTCAGCAGGCAAACGATTCCCATGGACAACTTGCAGGTAAAAGGCAGATTAACCAATGCCTCCCACGAGACCGGATGCCATTCCAAATGTCGGTTCAGGACTTTCACCATCATGTCTGTCTTATCTGTAAGGAAACACCAAACGGCCCAGCACCAATAGGGTGTTATTATTCCCAATATGCCGGCCCAGAATCCGCGTCCTGTAAGGGAACGGAGGAATCCTATCAGATAGATGTAGTATAGGAGAGCCATGAATAACATGACGGAGGAGAATATACTGCCTAAGCCCAGAAACAGGAAGCTGTGGTAGATCCATATGGTGGAGTCGTACAGCTGGTAACAACGGAACAACAGGTAGTAGCTCATTGCCATGCAGACGGCGCTGATGCCTGGGGCTCCCCATGTATGTATGAAGGCCTGACTGGTCGCCAGCATGAGCCATGTGCAGGACATCATGCGGGTGCGGATGCGAATGACGTGCTGCAGGCTGTTTGTTTCCATGCAGATGTAGGTGGTGATGGCACATGTTACCCATCCCAAGATATTGGCCAGGGCAAAAGACTGTTGTGGCCACCACCATAAGATGGTAGCCAAAACAGCACAGATGGGCATCGTTGCCTCGCTCTCTGCAACTTTATTCTGGAATTTGTTGTGTACCATTTAACATCCCCGCCTCCCATTTGGAAGAGGAGGGGTTAGGGCTGGAGAGGGGCTACAGATCAGCTCCTATATCTCTGCGGAAATATTTATTCTGGAACTGAATCTTCTGTGCCTCGGTGAAGCTCTTCTGCAGCGCCTCGGCTTTGTCTGCTCCGTAGCTGCTGACGGCAATAACACGTCCACCATTGGTAACGACCTCGCCATCCTTCAGGGCTGTTCCTGCATGGAAGACTACGCTACCCTCTACCTGGTCTATTCCGCTGATGGGATAGCCCTTCTGATAGCTGCCGGGATAGCCGCCGCTAACCAACATTACGCAAACAGCGCTGCGATTGTCGAACTCTATATCGCGCTGAGCCAAAGTTCCTGTTGCAACACCCTCGAAGAGGTCAACGATATCGCTCTTCAGACGAAGCATTACGGTTTCTGTTTCGGGGTCGCCCATGCGGACGTTATACTCGATGACATAAGGCTCGGGGGTGCCAGTGAGTGTATTGGTGCGGTTGATGAGTCCAAAGAAGATAAAGCCCTTGTAGTCTATGCCATCGGCAGCCAAACCCTCTACGGTAGGACGAATGATGCGATCCTCGACTTTCTTCATCCACTCTGTTGTGGCAAAGGGAACGGGACTGACGCTACCCATACCGCCGGTGTTAAGGCCAGTGTCGCCCTCACCGATACGCTTGTAGTCCTTTGCCTCGGGCAGAATCTTGTAGTCCTTACCATCGGTCAATACGAATACGGAACATTCGATGCCGCTCATGAATTCCTCGATCACAACTCTGCTGCTGGCATTGCCGAACATACCGCCCAGCATCTCCTCCAATTCCTTCTCTGCCTCTTCCAAGGTGGGCAGAATAAGTACGCCCTTACCGGCACAGAGGCCATCGGCCTTCAGTACGTAGGGGGGCTGCAGGGTCTTCAGGAAGGCCTTGCCCTCCTGCAAATGCTCGCCGTCGAAGGTCTGATAGGCTGCTGTTGGGATGTTGTGACGCTGCATGAAGCCCTTGGCAAAATCCTTGCTGCCTTCCAGCACGGCACCTGCCTTGCTAGGCCCGATGACGGGAATGTTCCTCAGTTCAGCATCGTTCTTGAAATAGTCGTAGATGCCCTTTACCAATGGATCCTCAGGGCCGACCACTACCATCTGAACTCGGTTTCTCAACACGAAAACCTTGATGGCGTCAAAGTCATCGGCCTTCATATTTATATTCTCGCCTACTGTTGCCGTACCGGCATTACCTGGGGCGATGAACAGTTTCTCGCACTTCTTACTCTGAGCAATTTTCCAAGCTAAGGCGTGCTCACGACCGCCACTTCCTAACAATAAAAGTCTCATAACTATGAATTATGAATTGTGAATTATGAATTAAAAATTACTGGAGAGGGGCTTTAGGTAATCTTCAAAATACTGTGTGATTCTCTCATGCAGATGCACACTCTTGTGCCCCGCCATGTTGTGACCCTCGCCAGGATAGGCATAGAAATCGGGCTGTGTGCCAGCCTCGGCACAGGCATTAAGGAACTGTAGGGAGTGCTGAGGAACGCAGACAGGGTCGTTCATGCCGATGATAATCTGCAACTTGCCCTTCAGGTTTCCTGCCTTGTTGATGCAACTTGCCTGTGCATAGCCTTCGGGGTTCTGCTCAGGGGTATCCATATAGCGCTCTCCGTACATCACCTCGTACCACTTCCAGTCTATGACGGGCCCTCCGGCAACTCCCACCTTGAAGACATCGGGGTAGTTGAGCATCAGCGATGTCGTCATGAAGCCGCCGAAGCTCCATCCGTGAACACCCAGTCTGTTGGCATCCACGTAGGGTAGGCTCTTCAGATACTCTATGCCGCACATCTGGTCTTGCATCTCTACTTGACCCAGATGACGGAAAGTAGCCTGCTCGAAGTCGCGGCCACGGTCCTCGCTGCCTCTGTTGTCTATGCTGAAGACGATGTAGCCCTTCTGTGCCATATAGGTATCCCAACTGCGACTGCCCCAGTGCCATGATGCCTCTACGCAATGAGCGTGAGGACCGCCATAGACGTACAGCACAGAGGGGTATTTCTTGTTGGGGTCGAAGTCTGCGGGCTTTACGATGCGCCAGTACAGGTCGGTCTTGCCATCGGCAGCCTTTACAGTTCCCTGCTCGAAGATAGGCTGGTACCACTCCTCCCAGGGATTGGGAGCTGTTTGCAGCATGGTGCTCTTGCCCGTCTTGGTGTTGGTTACGGCACAAGCGCGGGGCACATCGGGCTCCTGCCATGTGTCTATCAGCCAAAGACCGTCCTCTGACAGCTTGGCCTGATGAACGCCCTTGCCATTGTCCAGCAGGGTGCGCTTCTTGGTCTTTATATTCAGGCTGTAGATATTGCGTTGCAGGTCATTGGCCTCCTTGGTGATGAGGATGGCACTCTTTGTGGTGGGGCAGAAACCTACAATGTCCTTCACCTCCCAGGGTCCGCTGGTCAGCTGACCAAGGTCTTTGCCCTCTGTGTTCATAAGATAGAGGTGTGTATAGCCGTCTTTCCAGCTCCAGTAGATGAACTTGCTGTCATCCCAGGGCAGGAAAGTGATGGGGTGACGGGGCTCGACATACTTGTCGCTGGTCTCTGTGTAGAGTGTCTTCAGCTTATTGCCCGTAGTCACATCGTAAGCATCCAAGGTGGTGTGGTTCTGGTCGCGATTCAGCTCGAACAGATACAAGGTCTTGCCATCCGGGGCCCATGAGATATTGGTGAAGTAGCGGTCGGTAGGATCGCCAACGTTCAGATAAACGGTCTTCTCTGTCTCCAAATCGAAGATACCTATGGTAACCTGATGTGAGGTCATACCCGCCATGGGATACTTGTCGGGGGCATGCTCAGCCTCACGCTTGAAGGTGTTCACCTGAGGATAGTCGGCCACCATACTCTGGTCCATGCGGTAGAAGGCCAGCTTCTTGCCGTCCTTGCTCCAGAAGGTGCCTTTGTAGATACCGAACTCATCGCGGTGAACGCTCTGGCCATAGACAATCTGACGTGAGCCGTCGGTAGAAAGCTGCACGTCGTGTCCGTCGGCATAGCGGACCCATAGGTTGTTGTCGCGCAGGAAGGCAGCAGCGTTTGAGGCCTTGCACCATTCCAGGATACCTCTGGGATTGGGGCGATTTGTCTTCTCCTCCGTAGTCTGATAGTCTGTTGTCTTACCATTAGCAGGGTTCACCTCGAAGGTTTTGTCTCCGTTCTTAAAGATCAGTTTTCCTTCGCGCCAGCTGTAGTTCCATCGTTGTGGAACGGAAACGCTGTAGTTCTTGCCGCCGAAGTTCAGTTCCTCCAGTGTAAACAGTTTCTGTGCCATTGCTTGCGTTGCAGCCACGAGCAGGGTGGCTAATATCAATTTAGTCTTCATCGTTGTCGAAGTATCTTTTGCCAAACTTTTTGTTGCCGCCCTTGTTGCGGTCGAAGGGCTTCTTGCCGCCACGGTCGAAACTCTTACCGCCATCCTTCTTGAAGTCGCGGCGGTCGCCCTTTCCTTTCTTGAAGTCGCGACGCTCCTCGCCCCAGTCGTCCTTTCTGGGTTTGCGCATACGCTCCTTGGGGTTCTCTTCCAGTTTGTCTTTGAACTCGCGGTGCTGCTTGAAGCGCTTGTGGTCTGCCATCATACGGCGTTCCTTAGCTGTCTTGATGTCACCACCTTCGGCACGCATATCGTTGAACTTGCCGCTGAAGATCTGGTACTTACGCAACTCGCATTCCAGACTGCCGTTGAACAGAGGTGTGCGCAGTGAGGGCTTCAGACCAATCTGATCGAAACACTCCTCCCGGTAGCTCAGTACCCAAGCCTCGTTGTCCACGAACTGATGTTTCAGACGTTCTCCAATCATCTTGTACAAGCCCAGCAGGTCGGGAGCCGAGATACGCTCGCCATAGGGTGGGTTGGTGATGATAACGCTCTTCTCCTGAGGTTGTGTAAAATTGGCGAAGTCCTGTTGCTGGATGGTTATCTCCTTGCTCAGACCAGCAGCCTTAACGTTGGTAGTAGCGATGGCCACAGCGTTACGGTTGATGTCGTAGCCGTAGATATGGTGCTCGAAGGGATGCTCCTTGCTGTCGTCCTCGTAGATCTTGTCAAAGAGTTCCTGGTCAAAGTCGGACCACTTCTCAAAGGCATATTCCTTTCTGTATACGCCGGGTGCTATGCCACGGGCGATGAGAGCTGCCTCTATGGCGATGGTACCACTTCCGCACATAGGATCAATCAGGTCGCACTGGCCGTTCCAGCCCGTCAGCATGATGATGCCGGCAGCCAAGACCTCGTTAAGCGGAGCCTCTACGCTCTCCTGACGGTAACCGCGACGGTGCAGACTCTCGCCTGAACTGTCCAGCGACAATGTGCAGTCATACTCTGCCACATGGATGTGCAGCTGCAGGTCTGGGTTGTTGATGCGGATGTTGGGGCGGTTGCCTGTCTTCTCGCGGAACTGGTCCACGATAGCATCCTTCACCTTATAGGCCACGAACTTGCTGTGGCGGAACTCGTTGCTGAAGACCACGCTGTCAACGGCGAATGTTGTCTCGTTACTCAGATATTCCGTCCAATCTATTTGCTTGATGGCTTCGTACACCTCATCGGCGCTGGTAGCACGGAAATGCTTGATGGGTTTCAGAATGCGAATAGCGGTGCGCAACTGGAAGTTGGCACGGTACAGCATCTCCTTGTCGCCTGTAAAGCTGACCATTCGTCTGCCTATCTGTATATTGTTGGCACCAAGGTCCGTAAGTTCCTTTGCCAATACTTCTTCAAGACCCTGAAAGGTCTTTGCAATCATTTCAAACTCCATGAAAATATTATATTGAATTTTGAATTTTGAATTTTGAATTTTGAATTTTGAATTTTGAATTTCTTCCCCTCTTATAGTCCTCCCCAGTCTTCCGGCCTTACCACGTGGCTCTTACGTTTCTTAGCCTGAACCAGCTGTTCGCCCGGTTGAGTGCTCTCTGTTACCCACAGGTTACCGCCCACGACGGTACCCTTGGCCAGTGTGATGCGTCCCAGAATGGTAGCGTTGCTATATACGATGACATCGTCCTCCAGGATAGGATGACGGGGAACGCCCTTTATGGGGTTGCCGTTTTCGTCCAACGGGAAGCTCTTGGCACCCAAGGTTACACCCTGATACAGCTTCACGTTATTGCCGATGATACAGGTGGCACCAATCACCACACCTGTTCCGTGGTCTATGGTGAAGTGCGAGCCTATCGTGGCACCCGGGTGAATGTCGATACCCGTCTCGCTATGCGCCATCTCCGTGATGATACGGGGAATGAGGGGCACACCCAAAATGAGCAGCTCGTGGGCAATGCGGTAGTTGGTTACTGCCTTGATAACGGGGTAGCAACTGATAATCTCGCCATATGACTCGGCAGCAGGGTCGCCGTTGTAGGTCGCCTCAACGTCCGTTGCCAGTATGCTCCTTAACTGTGGCAGACGGCTGATGAACTCGGCAGCCAGCTCCTGTGCTTTGGTAGCCATACAGTTGCGCTCACCGTTGCATTCGTCGTCCTCGTCCTTGCAGAAACAGAGTCCTGCCTGAATCTGCTGCGAGAGCAGGGTGTACAGACGTTCAACATTCATACCCATGTGGTAGGGCAGTGTCTGACTGCTCAGGGTAGAGTTACCATAAAATCCAGGGAAGATGATGGCACGGCACAAATCTACTATCTCTGATAAAACGTTTCCAGAGGGTAGGGGTTCGCCATCTTTGTGCTTGTGGAATAGCCCACGCAGCGAGCTGTTTTCGGACAACTCGGATACAGTCTGTTCCATCAGGCGATTCAGTGTTTTAGCACTCATATATATAAATGTGTCAAAAAGTGCTGCAAAGGTACGAATAAGCAATCGGAATACAAAAGGAAAAAACATTTTTCTTTTTGTTCTCGAGCGAAAGTGCTTTCTAGAGTCGTTATCAAACCTCCTCATCACCCTCTGTCTCAGCCAAATAGGACCAAACAAAAACCCCTCCTTCAAGGGAGGGGTTGGGTCTGTCTACGATTATGCCGCCATAGCTCTTTCTCTCTCTTTCTCATAATGGTTCTGCTCCTGATTTGTTGCACTGTTGCTCTCACGACGCTGCTTCTCTTCGTTTGACAAAAGAAAAAGCATAAAGAATACTGTAAAAATAATCCACATAGTTGTTTCGTTTTATGATTTCGAATGCAAAGTTAGAGGGGCGCTGTACCATATCGCGGTACACATAAAAGAAAAATGCATTTTTTTTGATATTTTTTGTGTTTTTCTCGTTTTTCATTGAAATCAAGGTTGCAAAATTACAGAACCGCCCTTATTTCTATCTTTATTATAAATTAATTAAACTATTCTTTGTTGTATTGGGGGAATTTAGTATTTTTGTGTCGCAATCCTAAAGGATTAACATAAAACTAACATTAACACACTATTATTTCAAACAATGAAGAAGACTGTTTTTACATTGCTGTTTGCAACTCTCTGCATGGGAGCCGCAGCACAGACAGAGAATCCCCGTGGTATTTATAAGCTGATGACTCTCATTGGCAAGAATGGTGAGGTGGAGTCCCCCTATCACCAGTATAAGGTCTGCACCGATAGTCTGACGCTCATGGTTGTTTTTCGTGGGAATGGAGTCTTTACGTTTGGTAACAACGACCACATGGTGTTCAACTATACAGGCGATCAGCCAAAGTCGGAGGATGACAAGAGTATTCTGATTTATGACAGTAATGCCGATCACTTCTGTGAGAAGTGGTGGAGCAAATTCCCCAATCACATAATCTTCCCTCACAATGACTGGTGTGTGGAGAAATACCAGTCAGGACAATACACGCCAGAGAGTCGCATTGCCTTTGACGCATTGACCGGCAAGGCAGAGGTAGATGAGAATAATCCTCTGACAGGTACTTGGCGTATCATCGGCATTGTAGATGATATGAGCGATGTGAAGAAGATGTTACCAACGTTGCATGAGAGATATGCCTATAGCAAGTACCGTGATTGCTTCTTTGTGTTCACTCCTACGGATCTGGTTGTGCTTAATCCAGGCATTGGTATGAGTGATAGCGTGATATATAATGGGAAGAAATCCTATAAGTTAGGCAAAGTCAATCATCAGGTTAAGTGGTTGACAAAAGACCGCATTGTTGTGGATCAGCCAACGGATAGCGGAACAGATTGGATGATTTTGGAACGCTCTACAGACAGCCAGCCTCCATTGAGCTACATCATCAGCCGTTACGTACATGTTAAGCCCAAGGTTCTTAACTAACGTGATAAGGAAAGAACGGAATACGAGTGAAGGGGAGCAGCACGCTCCCCTTCACTCGTTTATATACCTTTTATATATAAGGATTTAAACCCTCAGGAATATCTTCTTGCGGTACATAATGTACAGGATGATGAATAGAATGGTGACGTTGCTTATCTGGATAATCACCTGATAGTAATCGCCCACGTACTGCTCCAGTCCGAAGAAGAGAGATTTGCTGATACTCTTGAAACTGATGACATGGCTGATGACATAGGCAGTGATGCTGTTCATACCGTAAACCTTCAGCACGGTTAGGTGCTTGTTGTGTCCCAGACAGTCTATCCACAGGTAGAAGATACCCATCAGCAGGAAGCAGTAACCGCTGCTCACGAGGACCATAGAGCCCGTCCAGATGTGTTTGATGACTGGGTGAACCATGTCCCATGTCCAACCCAACGCTACCATGGCAATGCCAATGAGAAGAAGTAAAAAAGCCCCCTCCTTACTCCCCCTTTGGGGGAGGGATTTTATAGGCTGACCATTGGAAATAGAGCACTCACCCAAAGGGGGAGCGGGGAGGGGGCTGTTCTTTTTCAAAATTTCGCCTGCAAGAACACCAGAGAGTACCGTCACTACAAAGTTTAGGCTGCTAAGAATCCATGTATAAGTGTAGGAGGTTTTCACTACCACCTCTCCGTCTATCACCTGTGCTGTATCGCGGAAGCGCCCCAATACCATCATATCTATTCCCTCAGCCAAGTTGCCGTGAGGTGTGTAATCGCCACCTCCGTAGCCTCCGATAGTGATAAATTCCATTGCTCCCCAGAAGGTTAGCAACAGGGCTACAGCTATGCCAATCTGTGTCTTCCAACTGGTATGCATATAGATAATTGCGCTGAAGAAATAACCCAAGGCAATGGCCTGTAGGGTATTGGTGAACAAATAGATTCTGTCAGGGTCGAGTGCCATCAGATTCCCCTGCACCATCATGCCGAATATCCACAAGAGCAGCACACGCTTCCCTAATCGCCAGTAAAGATTGGAGATTTTGAATTTTGAATTTTGAATTTTGAATTGTTCCTCTCGGTATTTACCGAGGCTATATGGTATAGCCACACCAGCCATAAACATGAACAGCGGCATCACCAAGTCCCAAGGCGAGAAGCCTTCCCACTTCTTGTGGGTGAAGCATTCCATAACAGCGGCCATCCAGGGTGTGTCTATTACCTCTGCCAGTTCCTCCATGATATCGGAAATGGCGACCAAAAACAGCAGGTCCATGCCTCTCAGGGCATCTAAAGATTCAAGGCGGCGAGGAGAATTCAAAATTCAAAATTTATAAATTCAAAATAACTAAAGTCTAATGTCTAGAGCCTAAGGTCTTTTGTACGACAAACAGCTTGTCGTTGCGTCTCACTTTCGTTCCTTCTGTTGAGATGCTGATGCACCAGCCCTTCTTGGCAGTATCAATGGGACCGTCATCGTTGCGAATCTCGTTGGCCGTCAGACGCAGACATCCTGTGGTGGGGCCAGTGACCATAATCTCATCGCCCTTGTTCAACTCACAGGCTTCAATCTTGAACTCTGCCACACCTAACTTGCTGAAGTAGCGCACCACCTTGCCGCAATAGACTTTCTTCTCCGTTGCCAGACTGCCGTAGTTGGCTGTATATTCCATGATGGTACTGCCCTGGTAGTAGCCGTCCCAGAAGCCGCGGTTAAAGACACGGCTCAGGCGTTCGTCCCACTGGGCTTTCTGTTCCTCTGTGAACAAGGGTGCCTCATCGGGTTGGTTCTTGTCGTGCAAGACAGCTTCTATTGCCTCGTTGTAGCATCGTACCACAGTATCCACATATTCGGGACCGCGGGCACGACCCTCGATTTTCATTACGCGGACGCCGGAATCCATCAGACGGTCCAGGAAGGAAATGGTCTTCAGGTCGCGTGGACTCATGATGTATTTGTTCTCGATGTCCAGCTCAGTACCTGTCTCCACGTCTGTTACCGTATAGCGACGGCGGCACAGTTGCATGCACTCGCCACGATTGGCGCTACGGCCCCAGTTGCTCTGGCTCAGGTAGCACTTGCCACTGATAGCCATGCAGAGAGCGCCGTGGCAGAACATTTCTATGCGTATCAGTTCGCCCTTGGGACCGCAGATATGCTCCTCCTGAATACAGCGGTATATCTCGGCTACCTGATCCATATTCAGCTCGCGGGCCAGTACCACCACGTCGGCAAACTGAGCATAGAAGCGCAGGGCCTCGATATTAGAGATGTTCAACTGCGTGCTTAGATGAACCTCCTGACCTATCTTGTTGCAATAGCTCATTACAGCAATGTCGCTGGCTATAACAGCGCTGATGTTGGCCTCCTTGGCAGCATCCAGAATCTGGCGCATCAGGGGCAGGTCCTCACCATATATAATAGTATTAACCGTCAGGTAGCTCTTTACACCGCAGATGCGGCACTCCTCGGCAATGCGCTTCAGGTCGTCTATGCTGAAGGTGCTGGCCGAGTGGGCCCTCATGTTCAGGTTCTCGATACCGAAGTAGATACTGTCAGCTCCCGCTCTGAGGGCAGCAGCCAGACATTCGGGTGAACCCACAGGGGCCATTATCTCAAAATCTTTTCTTTCCATGCCGCAAAGGTATGACAAAAAAACGAGACAGCTGTTAGGCTGCCTCAGTTTTTTAGGGATTGGGAAGTTTCTGTAATAAGTGGCAGGGATGTGTTAGCATCCCATGCTCTCGCGATAGAAATCCAGCATCTCCAGGATTTCCTCGCGGTCGGCACTCTGGTTGATGCGGATATCCCCTATGTTGGCCATAAGGGTGAAGTTGATGATGCCCGACTGATTCTTCTTGTCGTGCGTCATGAACTGATACAACTTGTCGTATTGTTTGCAGTCGAAGGTGAAGACACCATAGTTCTCCTTTATGAACTGCAGCGTCTGGTTGAGCTTGTCGTGTGGGAAGCCCAGACGTTTAGCGCTGAGGTAAAGCTCGCACACCAGACCCCATGCAACAGCGTATCCGTGCAGGACGGTGCGGTTCTCCTCTAGCGCCAGGCTTTCCAAGGCGTGACCGGCAGTATGCCCCAGGTTCAGAGCCTTGCGGATACCTTTCTCTGTGGGGTCTTCCTCAACGATATGCTCCTTTATGGCTACGCTCTTGGCTACCATCTGCTGCAGCTGGGCGTAGTCTATGTTGTCCAGGTCGAAGTTGATTAGCTCGGCCCAGTTCTCAGTATTGCTAATGATACCGTGCTTCAGCATCTCGGCATAACCCGAACGGATGTTGTAGGCATCCAGGGTGCGCAGGAAGTCGGCGCAGAGGATGACAGTACTGGCGCAGTTGAAGACTCCAATCTCGTTCTTCAGTCCGCCAAAGTTGATACCTGTCTTGCCTCCCACGCTGGCATCTACCATACTCAATAGGGTAGTGGGGATGTTGATGTACTGAATGCCACGCTTGAAGGTGCTGGCTGCAAAGCCGCCAAGGTCCGTAACCATGCCGCCGCCCAGACAGATAAGCAAGCTGTGGCGTGTGGCACCACCCTGCTGCAGGGCCTCCCACACAGAAGAGAGTGTCTGGAGGGTCTTGTTCTCGTCGGTAGCACCAATGGTTATCATCTTGGCCTCCTGCAGATAGGGATAGTCCTGAATGACGGGCCAGCAGAGCTGCAGGGTGGTTGTGTCGGTGAGAACAAAAAGCTTGTCGTGCGGACAGCGTTCGATGGCTTGGTGCAAATCTTCCGGAAGGTTTTGGCTTATGATTACGTCTTGTTTCATCTTGGTCTTTTGTATTTTGGCGACAAAAGTAGTTATTTTAATTCATAATTCATAATTCACAATTCATAATTCACGAATCGAGTGATAAAAAAAGTGAAAAAAGTGCTAACTTTGCCGCCGATTGATTAAACCATATATAAAAGGTTAGGTCTTAGATTTAGACTTTAGGCTTTAGACGTTAGTCTTTAGCTCTTTTTGAATTTTGAATTTTGATTTTTTCATGCTAATGAAACGTACCTTATTATATTTGTCAGTGATGATTCTGTGTCCTGTGATGATGATGGCACAGAAAGTAACGGTGAGTGGATTGATAATGGATGGCACCAACAACGAGGCTTTGATGGGCGCAACCGTGGTTTTGCTACAGCCCAAGGATAGCACCCAGGCCGCTGGAGTGGTGACGGATACAGATGGTAAGTTCAAACTGCCAGCTGTATCATCCGGAAGCTATATCATGCGCATATCCTATGTGGGATATACGACACTATACAAGAATCTGACTCTTGGTAAGAACAGCAAGACGGTGAACGTGGGCACGCTGACCATAATGGAAAACAGCAAACTGCTGAACGAGGCTGAGGTGGTTGCGAATCTGGCTCAGATGGAGATGAAGGCAGATACCTTTGTATATAATGCCGATGCTTTCCGCTTGCCCGAGGGTTCAGCCCTTGAGGAATTGGTAAGGAAACTGCCCGGTGCCGAGGTGGACGATGAGGGTAATATCAAGATCAACGGCAAGAGCGTCAGCAAGATTATGATGGATGGTAAGGAGTACTTCCAGAACGATACCAAGATGGCTATGAAGAACCTGCCGGCGAAACTTATCAAGAAGCTGAAGGCATACGACAAGAAGAGCGATTACAGTCGTATTACCGGTATTGATGACGGTGAGGAGGAGACGGTGCTTGACTTGTCTGTCAAGAAAGGTGCGAAGGATAGCTGGGTAGGTAATTTTGATGGAGCCTACGGAACAGCGGACCGTTACTCGGGTAACTTCAACCTAAACCGTTTTATGGACCATAGCTATCTGTCTATTATAGGTAGCCGTAACAACACCAACGACGGCAGAGGCCGATGGGGTGGTGGAAGCAACGGTATTGCTACAAGTACGTCGGGCGGTGTTACTTTCGCATGGGAGAACGGTAAGCCCGATTATACGGCAGGTCTGCTGAAGATGGGCGGAAATGTTCGCTACAGAAGCAACGATAGCGAGTCATCTACGCGTACCAATAGCGAGATGTTCCTTCCTTCTGGTACAAGCCAGTTCTCGAACTCTAAGAATAATGGTACCAACTGGAATCAGAATGTCGATGCCAATTTCCAACTTGAGTGGTTTCCCGATAGCCTGACCAACATCATGTTCCGTCCCAACTTCAGTCATAGCAATGGCAGTAATTTCTCGGATAGCAGGAGCGTGACTTTCAACCAGAGTCCTTTCGAGGCTGGTTTGACTGACCCTGTGGAAGAATATAAAACATGGGCAGACCCCAATGGCATTCGTGTTAATGGCAACGAGCGTTTTAACAATGGCAACAACAATAACAACAGCGTGAACGGAGAGTTGCAAATCAATCGTCGCCTGTGGGTGCCGGGACGTAACCTTACCCTTAACCTGAACGGATCGTATAGCGAGAGCAACAACGAGTCGTACAGTCGCTCTGTTGTTAAGTATTACCAGCGCACTACAGGCGACTTGAATGCCGACTATCAGAATACGATGTCACCAGCGAAGAATTACAGCTATCAGGGCCGACTCAGCTATACGGAACCTATTCTGAAGGGAACCGTCGTTCAGCTTAGCTATCAGGCACAGTACCGTTTCCAGGATAGCGACCGCGAAATGATGGTCTTCGACAAGCTGGAGGATGCCCTTAAGGAAAAAGGTCTTACTGACGTTACTGCTGTTGACCTGTACAACGGCACTTATAACGGAATGAGCTTTGCCGATTATGGTATCGACTTCACCCAGCTTACAAAGGATGCACAGAACAGCCAGTATGCTACATATCGCGAGTTCAACCAGAACGTCAATCTTATGCTTCGCCACAACAGCAAGTTGGAGAACGGTCAGGAGCTGTTCTTTAATCTGGGTGTCAACTTCCAGCCTCAGCGTACCGAGATGGACTACGAAAAGGGACAGGTAGATACCTCTGTAGTGCGCAAGATACAGAACTGGGCCCCTCGCTTTAATGTGCGTTGGAAGATCAATAATACCAGTCAGCTGCGTGTACGTTACTTCGGTAGTATGAGTCAGCCTTCAATGACCAACCTTATTGAGGTAATGGATAACAGCAACCCCCTTTATGTAAGTACGGGTAATGCAGGACTGAAGAGTTCGTGGAACGACCGTTTCAACGTTGACTATAATGGCTCTATCGTCGATAAGCAGTTGTCGTGGTATTTAAATGGTTATGCTAATATCAACCGTCGCTCTATTAGTAACGCTACCATCTACGACACCGAGTCTGGTATCAGCTACAGCCGTCCTATGAATATAGACGGAGGATGGAATTCAGGTGCCTGGATGGGAATTAATACGGCTTTGGATAAGAAGAAAGCCTTCAATCTGAACTGGAATCAGAGCCTGAACTATTCTAATAGCGTGGGTTACATCAGTAGCGACTTGGACGATGAAGCCAAAAGATATGTTACGGGAAGCATAGATATGAACGGCCTCTTTAGCTACATGGACCGTAATGGCTTGCTAAAGAAATCCACTACACGTAGCACCAGCGTTGGCGAGAGTCTGCGCTTGAACTATCGTACCGATTTGATAGAAGTTGGTGTGAACGGAGGTATGAACTACCAGCATGCACGTAATGAGATGCAGAAGAACGGCAACCGTGATACATGGAGCTTCAACTACGGTGGTAATGTTGTTATCAATACACCTTGGAATCTTCAGTTTAGTAGCGATATCTCTCAGCAGAGCCGTCGCGGTTATGATGATGCCAGCATGAATACCAACGAGCTTATTTGGAATGCCCAAATCAGCCAGAACTTCTTGAAGCAGAAGAATGCAACGGTAAGCGTTCAGTGGTACGATATCCTGAAACAGCGCAGTAGCATCAGCCGTAGCTATAGTGCCACCAACCGTAGTGATACCTGGACCAATGCCATCCACAGCTACGTAATGGTACACTTTATTTATCGCTTTAGCCTGTATGGCAACAAAGAGGCACGCTCCAATGCCAGTGGCTGGGGCGAAGGTCGAGGTGGTCGAGGTGGTCGAGGTGGCCGAGGTGGCTGGGGCGGTGAAGGCCGTGGCGGCTGGGGCGGCGGAGGAGGCTTCGGCGGTGGCAGATTCTAATCCACCCCTACCTTATTTAAAGAAGGAGAAGTTCACGCTGCCGTAGGCCCTGTGATCTACGAAGCGTGGATGATTAGAGAAGTCCTGCTTCTTTCCGTGTTCCAGGACAAAGAGTCCGTTCTCGCGCAACAATTGGTGCGAGAGGATGATATCTGGCAGCTGCTCCAGTTGTGGCAGCGCATAGGGAGGGTCGGCAAAGATAAAGTCGAACTGCTCGTGACATTTGCTCAGGAAACGGAAAACATCAGCTCTTACAGGAAAAGCGTTCAGGTCTTGCAACTTCTCGACAAAACCGCAGATAAAGCTATAGTGCAGGGCATCCGCCTCGACTGAGACGACACGGCTGCAGCCGCGGCTCAGCAGTTCTAAGGTGATGCTACCTGTACCGGAGAAGAGGTCAAGGGCTGTGGGTTCTTCATCGAAATCGATATATCCCTTCAGTACGTTGAACAGATTCTCTTTGGCAAAGTCCGTGGTGGGACGTGCCTTGAAGGTACGGGGCACATCAAAGTGGCGCCCCTTGTATTTTCCTGTTATAACTCGCATACTATGGTGTTTGGTATGAAGCGTTTAGCTTGGTTCTGTAGTTCCGTGCTGGCATTGTTGAGGTAAAGGGGTTGGGCGCTCTCGTCCATCTGCAGGTTCTTCCATGCACCCATAATATAATAAAGGCGGTCGGCGTCGTTATCTGCGGTGTAGGTGGTCGCAAAGTATAGGCGCTGCTCCTTGAAACAGCAGATAAGCATATTCTTGGGGGCAATCATGGCATAGAAGTGAATGCTGTCGTCCTGAAGCTTGCGGTCGGCATTGGCAATGGTTTCTATGGCCCGTCCCTCCAGACTGACAATCTCCACGTCAGGATAAACGTCCTGAACGGTTTGTCGTATCTGCTGGTTTAACGAGAAAAGTTCCACTACCTCGAGCGAAGGAAGAATCTGGTAGTGTACCTCGCCCTTGCTGACCTTTAGGGAGGGGAAGGTGAGGTTGTATAATGGAAACACCTCTTCGCGACGGAAGTATTCCAGGGGAACGCAGGTGCTGGGCGAAAGGACCAACAGTTCCACGCTTTGGAAGGTGTATTCCATAAGGTGAGGACGCCTGAGCGTCTTCTCCAGTAGCTGGTACAGGGGCATACTGCCATCGGCAGTTACATCCTCCTTCTGTACCAGGGAATTGTCCGAGGTATATAGGATAGATAAAGAAAATCCATCCGAGAAAAGTCGGATGGATAATCTATATGTATTATGCAAATTACTCCCAGTTACCTGCATTGTTGTTCCAGTTGCCACTAACATCACCAATCTTCAGACCGGGATATGCACCCTTGGCATCAGCCTCTTCTGCACGGTTGTTGATAAGGCGCTTACCCTGCTTACCCATGCCTTTCATGAATGAGCTGTCTGGTGCGTTGCACTCCATCACCTGCATGATGGTACCAGAACGGGTTGTAACGGGTACTGCAATCAACTCGAAGGTGTCACCCTCGGCAAAGGGGATGTAACGCATAGAGTCTGCAACAAAGCCTTCGTAGTTGTACAGAGAATCCTGCAATGATACCCAAACGGTGTCACGACGGAAGTTCTGCAGTCCGTTGGCAGCAATGGCAGCCTGATCGCCGCTGGCTACAATCTCAGCAGCCTTAGACTCGGTAAGGCCATTATCCATCTGCTTGTCGGTAAGTACACCCTGCTTCATAACGATGGGCAGACGACCTGTCTTTACAAACTGGATAAGTACAGACCAGTCTGGGCAATATTCGCCATGCTGAGCCTTGTAAGCTTCCTGAGCTTCACGAATCTCCATCAGTCGTGCCTTTACAACGTTCTCGCGGGCCTTTACGTCAGCATCAAAGTCCTCGGTATCCTGGATGCTATGCCATGTGATGAAGAGCAATCCTACTGCACAAAGACCTAAAAATACATTAATTAGCTTCTTGTTCATGTCGTTATTTGTATTTTATTTTGTATATTCGCATCGCAAAAATAGAGAATTTAATTCACATAAACGATATTTCGTGCTTTTTTTTCAAAAAGAATGATGATAAGTGATGATTTGTGCGGTCTAATAAGACGGAATTTCGCTCACGAACCTACGAATGAGCAATATTTGGTGGTGAGGAAGTGGGAAGAGTTCCTGCTGAGCAGAAAGCCTAATACGCTTTTCCTGTTGAAGGGTTATGCCGGAACGGGAAAAACCTCGCTGGTTGCTGCTTTGGTGAAGACGCTGCTACAGCTGAAGCAGTCTGTGATGCTGCTTGCCCCAACGGGCAGGGCAGCTAAGGTCTTCTCGTCTTATGCCGATGCGCCCGCTTACACCATTCATAAACGGATATACCGCCAGAAGTCTATTGTAGACATGGATAATTTCCAGACCAACATCAATCTGCATAAGCATACGCTCTTTATCGTGGATGAGGCTTCTATGATTTCGAACGAGGGACTCGCCGGCTCGATGTTTGGCACAGGTCGTTTGCTGGACGATCTGATGCAGTTTGTCTATTCTTGCGAAGGTTGCCGACTGATATTGGTAGGCGATACAGCCCAGTTGCCTCCTGTGGGCGAAGAAGAGAGTCCTGCCCTGTGTAAAGGCGTGCTGGAGGGATACGACCTGGATGTTACGGAAATTAGGTTGACGGAGGTGGTAAGGCAGGAACAGGAATCGGGCATCCTATGGAATGCTACGCATTTGAGGCAACTGATGCAGGACGAGCTTTATTACGACTTTCCCCGCCTGCGTACCAACTTTCCTGATGTCTGTGTGATGCCCGGCGACGAACTGATAGAAGCGCTGGAGAGCAGCTATCACCATTGCGGAATGGATCAGACCATAGTGGTGACCCGTAGCAACAAACGTGCCAATATCTTTAATAATGGTATCAGAGCCCGGATTCTGGATTACGAGGACGAACTGTCTGGCAACGACTTGGTTATGGTAGCCAAGAACAACTACTACTGGACAGAAAGGATTAACGAGAACGTTAATCCTGAATTCAAAATTCAAAATTCTCAGCTCTCAACTCTCAACTCTCAACTCTCAACTTCTTTCTTGGCCAACGGCGACGTGGCAGTTGTCAGGCGCTTCAGGAATGAGCGCGAGCTGTACGGCTTCCGCTTTGCCGATGCCACCCTGCGGTTCCCCGACTACGACAATATGGAGTTGGATGTGACGGTTCTGTTGGATACACTACAGAGCGAGGCACCTGCTCTTACCCGTCAGCAGCAGGAACAGCTCTTCAATGCCGTCTGGGAGGATTATCCTGAGATTCGCGACAAGCGCGAGCGTATGAAGCGCCTACGTCAGGATCCTTATTATAATGCCCTTCAGATTAAATATGCCTATGCTGTAACCTGCCACAAAGCGCAGGGTGGACAGTGGCAGCATGTGTATATCGACCAGGGCTACGTTACCGAGGAGATGCTCACGCCTGACTATTTCCGTTGGCTCTATACCGCCCTGACGAGAGCAACCGAAAAGGTATTCCTGGTCAATTGGCCCAAGGAACAAGAATTCTAAATTCAAAATTTATAAATTCAAATTTCAAAAAAAATATCCCTATTCATGTAATTTACCAATACCTAACAGTATAATGCTTTGGCGTATTATTAACAGTTTTCTCAATCACTCTGTCAGGAAAAACAAATCGAATCTTATGAGGAACCGAGTCCGTTTCGTTAAGGGAGAAGAGACAACAATTTTCAGGTTCTATAAAATGGTATATATCTTCACCTCTCAAGAATCTCTCGTGTATTTTTATATCATTGTCCCAAAGTACAGACCATATGGTATCTTGGCCATAAAGGGTCAACATATCATAACTTCCTCCTGTCCCATACGGAACAATCGAAGAGAAACAATCGTTCAAACATATGCCATATTCAGTTTCGATAAATATATTAATCAGAGAATCTTCTGAAACATTTGGGAAATGGTCTACTGCATCATAATAGATACTGGGATGAATTTCCGTCCTCGTTCCTTCTCTCAGGCCTGTTTTCATAAGATATAGTTTCTTGCCCGATAACAAACTGTCCCCATCTATGATTACTCTTTGTAAGGTTACATCTGATATAACATACGTTTGTGGATACCTCTTTAGTGAGGTTACATAGATAAGACCA
>ODAJ012187224.1_pt1 | contig 39233 bp, 33 predicted proteins | sample 1539241 | NCBI WGS metagenome assembly ODAJ01 (sample SAMN02144231, study PRJEB22623) | gut metagenome | biome: sheep rumen | host: Ovis aries | place: New Zealand
TAGTCCAGCACGCGGTCGAAGGCCACGGCAGCCGTGTGGGTGGTCACTTCGCCGTAGGGGGCGGGCTGGTCCATCTTCATCTTCACGCAGTCCGTGCCGTCAATGTTGACGTACGTCACCCCCGAGCCGTAGTAGTGGTTGGGGTCTGGCGTGTAGCGGTCGCCGTCCTTCGTCTTCGTGCCGCTGTCGTAGTGCACCTTGCCCCAGTCGGCATTGGCCGTGGAGTTCAGCTGGTTGCCGCTGATGTAGTAGCGGCTGAACATGGTCCAGTACTTGCTCTCGTCGTTCGAGCTGGTGCTGTTGGCTACTGAGGCCGTGGTGATGTAGCTCGTGTTGCCGGCAGGGCCGTTCTTGTAGTAGTTGTTCACCATGTTGATCTGACCGCCGCCGGGACCGCCGTAGCAGCCGTTGCCGCAGTTATAGACCACGCAGTTGCGGAAGTCAACGTTCTCGGCCTGTACGGCGTTCTGCCAGTTGTACTCACTGTACAGCTTGTTGCCGGTGTAGCCCGTCCAGTTGTAGCGGGCACCGTTGAAGCGGGGCGAACGGTTATTCACGTGCAGAATGAGGTTATGGTGGAACGAGGCCAGCTTGCCGCCCCATATTCCGCCGTAGCCGTGGGCTCCCTTGTCGTGTCCGGCATTGTTAAGGCTCTCGCCTATGGTGCACCACTGCATGGTGAAGTTGTTGTTGTCGTAGAACGAGGCCACTTCGTCAATGCTCCATGAGAAAGAGCAGTGGTCGATGATGATGCCCGTCTTCTCGCGCTCCCAGACGGCGTCGGCTCCGTCGTTCACGTTCTTCTCCTGGCCTCGGCGGCTGCGTATGAAGCGTATGATGACGTTGTTGCCAATGCCGTGAATGGTGTAGTAGCGCAGCGTAATGCCCGGGTAGGGAGCCGTCTGGCCCGCAATGGTGGTGTTAGAGGGAATGCTCAGGTCAGAGTTGAGGGCGATGACGCCGCCCACGTCAAACACGATGGTTCTGGGCCCTGACTGCTGCAAGGCCCAGCGCAGCGACCCGGAGCCGCTGTCGTTGAGGTTCGTCACGTGATAGACCTTCGTCGAGCCGTCGGCTGCACGTCCGCCCGTTACGTAGCGTCCGTGACCTTCGGCGCCCGGGAATGCCGGTGTCTGTGCCGTCGCCGTCACTGCTGCGGCTGCTACGGCTAATGTCAGTAGTAGTTGCTTCATTGTTATTTCCGATTTTCTATTTACCGATTTTCGATTTTTATTGTTACTCTTCCGTTAGGGTTCGTGTTCAGTAGTAAATCCGAGTGCTTCCATCTCCAACGAGGCCCAGATGAAGGGGCCTACGCCCTTGGCGTCGTTGTCGCGTATGGGTTCGCTCAGGTAGTACTCGTAGCTTCCGTCACGCTTGAGGTTCTCCTTCACGTTGGGCGCGGCCTTCAGCACCTTCTTGCTCAGGCCCGGACCCAGGCCGGCCACCGAGCAGCACTGCGTCAGCGAGATGGTCTTGTCGTTGTTCAGACGGATGAAGTGCTTGATGATGCCCTCGTAGGCACAAATACCCGCCTTGCGGTATTCCTCGCCCACATAGCCTTTGCGGGCAGCCTTCAGCAGCACGTAGGCAAACATGGAGGAGCAAGTGCTCTCAAGGTAGTTACCCTCGCGCGTGGGGGAGTCCATCACCTGATACCACACGCCCGACTCCTTGTCCTGCCACTTCACGATGGCGTCCAGGTCCTTCTTCAGCAGCTCAATGAGCTCACCCCGGCGGGCGTAGTCCTCGGGCAAGGCGTCGAGCAGCTCGATGAGGGCCATGGAGTACCACCCCTGGGCGCGACCCCAGCAGTGCTGGGAAAGGCCGGTCTGCTTGTCGGCCCAGAACATTTCGCGCGTCTCGTCGTAGGCGTGGCGGTTCAGGCCCGTGGCCGGGTCGTAGGTGCGCCGGTAGGTCACGCTGATTTGGTTGACGGCATCGTCATAGATTTTCTGAATACTCCGAGTATTCTGAGTATTCTGACCTTCCACCAACGGTGCTGTCAGCACCCGGAAGGGCAGACCCATGAAGATACCGTCAAGCCACACCTGGTAGGAGTAGATGGCCTTGTGCCAATAGACCTTGTCCTTCTTGGTGCGGGGCTGCTTCTCTAACTGGCGCATCATGAGCTGAATGGCCTTCAGGTTCTTCTCCTCGGGGTAGAGCTGCTGCATGCGGGCTACGAAGTGGCCCGTGCGGATGTTGTCGAGGTTGTAGTCCTCAAGCTTGTAGTTGCGGATGGTGCCGTCAGCCAGAATCATCGTGTCACAATACTCCTTACAATAATTAAGTATGGCGTTTCCGCCATACTTAAGATAGGTGTCGAGCATTGCTTCGAGTTCAATTCCCATGACGTAGCTCCACCGTGGCTTCTTGGCGAAGTCCAGCAGGAAGGACTTGGGCGTTCGCTGCATTTCCGAGTACGTCAGCCACTCGCTGTAGTGCCGGTAGGGTTTCTCTAATAAGACAATGTTGCCGTTGATGAAGAGGTTCTCGAACTTCACGTTGCGCGTCTCGCCCTTGATGGTGTTGCCCGACTGCACGCCGTTGAACTTGCAGTCCTTGACGTAGATGTCGTGTACATAGACAGCCGTGTCGAGTCCTATAATCTGTACGCCGTACATGGACTTCTCGCACGTGACGTTCTCCATATAGACGTTGCGCACCGTGGGAGGATAGTCGCGGCAGCACACCTCGTTAGGCTCGTAGTCCAGGTTAATCTTCAAGACCGACTCCTTGCACTGGCCCACCTTGATGTTGCGGGCGTAGATGTTCTCAATGATGCCGCCACGGCAGGGGTTCGTCTTGATGCGTACCACGCGCTCCAGCTCGGGCGAGTCCATCACGTTGTCGTGGGCAAAGACGTTGCGGCAGCCACCGCTGATCTCAGAGCCGATGACCACGCCGCCGTGGCCGTTGTGCATGATGCAGTTGCGGATGATGATGTTCTCAGAGGGTTTGCCCCAGAGGCGTCCGTCGTTATTGCGGCCGCTCTTGATGGCGATGCAGTCGTCGCCCGTGTTGAAGAAGCAGTTCTCAATGAGCACACCGTCGCAGCACTCAGGGTCGCAGCCGTCGCCGTTGGGGCCGTCGTTGGTAATCTTGACGCCACGCACCGTGACGTTCTTGCAGAACAGGGGGTGAATGACCCAGAAGGGCGAACGCAGGAGCGTCACGTCCTCAATGAGAATGTTGTCACACTGGTTCAGGTTGATGAGCTGCGGGCGCAGACCGTCGTTCTTGTCGAAGCGGCGCTCGTCCATGTTGACACCGTCCTCAGCAGCCTTCAGCAGACGGGCACGCGAACCGTCGCGCTGGTTAATCATGCCGGGCTTGTAGCCAAAGGTGTCCTTGCCGCACATGGGCCACCACGTCTCGTTAGAGCCGCCGCCGTCGATGGTGCCCTCGCCCGTGATGGCTACGTTCTGCTGCTTGTAAGCATAGATGCAGGGACTCAGGTTCCAGCAGTCAATGCCCTCCCAGCGGGTAGGCACGATGGGGTAGAGGTCGGGCTCGAAGACAAACTGCAGCACGGCGTCCTTCTCCACGACGAGGTTCACGTTGGAGAGCAGCGTGATGGCTCCGGTGTTAAACGTGCCGGCAGGCACAATGACGCGGCCGCCGCCCTTCTTGGAGCAGGCTGCAATGGCTTTGTTAATGGCTTTCTGGTTCTTGACTGCCGAAGCCTTCGTGCTGGCTCCGTACTTGGTGATGTTAAAGTCGCGGTCGGCAAACTCGGGTGCCTTGATGCTCTGTTCTATCTGCTTGTAGGTCGTCTCCCAGGCGTCGTCGGCCATGGCTACGGCAGGAAGCAGAAGGCAGAGGAGCAATAATTTCAGTTGCTTCATTGATGGTTTGTTTAGTAGTTCGTTTCTTATTGTTTTAATTATTGGGCACAAAGATACGAATTATTTTCGCAATCACCAATGAATTAAACGTTTTTTATTGTTTTAGTGCCTCGAAGAGCCGGTCGAGCGCCTGGTCGGCGTTTCCTTCCGCCTCGTTGAGCAGCGTGACGAACTTCGAGCCGATGATGGCACCGGCGGCATTCTGCTGGGCGGATTCAAGGGTCTGGCGGTTGCTGATGCCGAAACCTATCATGCGCGGATTGCGCAGCTGCATCTGGTCAATGCGGCGGAAGTATTCCTGCTTCTGCTCGTCAAACGACTTCTGGGCACCCGTAATGGCTGCCGACGACACCATGTAGATGAACCCGTCGGTATGTTCGTCAATGAAGCGGATGCGCTCCTCGCTCGTCTCGGGCGTAATGAGCATGATGACGCGCAGGTCGTAGCGGTCGGCTACGGGCTTGACGTCCTCTAAGTAGTCCTTGAAAGGCAGGTCGGGAATGATGACTCCTGAGACGCCGCTCTCTACGCAGGCCTGGCAGAAACGCTCAATGCCGTACTGCATAATGGGGTTCAGGTAGCCCATGAGTACCAGGGGAATGCGGACTTCGTCCTTGATGCTCTTCAGCTGGTCGAAGAGCAACTGCAGGCTCATGCCGTTGCGCAGCGAGCGGGTGGCAGCATCCTGAATGACGGGGCCGTCGGCCATGGGGTCGCTGAAGGGTATGCCTACCTCAATCATTGAGATGCCCCGGCGCTGCAGGGTCAGTATGACACTGGTCGTAGCGTCCAGCGTAGGACAGCCGGCGCAGAAGTACAGGGAGAGCAGCTTCTCGGAGCCGCGATTGTTGAATAGGGAGTTAATCTTGTTCATCTGAGTTGTGTTAAGAATGTGGTTAGTTTTTGAATGTCCTTTAAGCCCGGAGCCAGCTCGAAGCGTGAGTTCAGGTCGATGCCGGCTAACCGGGGGTGGCTGAACTGGCTGACGCGCCGGGCATCGTCAGGCCCTATGCCGCCGCTGAGCAGGAAGGGGGTCTTGCCTTGGTAGGCTTGCAGAATGTTCCAGTCGTACTGCGTGCCGTTGCCGCCAACGCTCTTGCCCTTGGTGTCGAAGAGCAGGTAATCGACCAGCCCTTCGTAGGCTTTCGTCTGGCTCAGGTCGGCCTCCGTCGCCACGTTGAGCGCCTTGATGATGAAGCCCTCGAACGACTGTCGCAGCGTGACGATGAAGTCGGCGCTTTCGTGGCCGTGCAGCTGTAGGCCGTCAAGCCGGAAGCGTTCTGCCGTATGCAGAATGGTGTCTCGCTCTGCATCGACAAACACCCCCACGCGCCTCGCCCTGCCCGAGCGTACAGCGGTTTCCCCGCCGCCTCCTGCATAGCGCTTCGACTGCGGCCAGAAGATGAACCCCACCCAGTCAACGCCCAGAGCTTCGACGGCGCGAATATTGTCGGCCTCGCGCAGGCCACAAACCTTGATGAGCATTTTCGATTTACTGATTTTCGATTTTCGATTTACTGATTTTCGATTTACAGCTGCTCGATGAAACTGGCAAGTGCGGCACCGGGGTTGCTGGTCTTCATGAAGGCCTCGCCAATGAGGAAACCCTGAAAACCGGCTTCGCGCAGTGCACGTACGGTGGCTGGATTGCTGATGCCGCTCTCGCTGACCTTCAGGCCTTCGGCAGGAAGCATGGAGACCATGTTGAACGATGTTTCCACGTTGGTCTGGAAGTTCTCCAGGTTGCGGTTGTTGATGCCGTAGAGATCCGGCCCCAGCTCGGCATAGACCAGCTCGTCTTCAGAATGCATCTCGAGCAGCACCTCGAGCCCCAGCGAGTGGGCAGTGAGCAAGAGGCGCTTACAGTCGTAGTAGTCGAGGCAGGCGGCAATGAGCAGCACGGTGGAGGCACCGCACAGACGGGCCTGTAGCAGCTGGTATTCGTCGATGACGAAGTTCTTGTAGAGCACGGGAATGCGTACCCCCGAAATGCGGGCAGTGCGAATGAACTCGTCGTCGCCGCCAAAGTAGCGGTTGTCGGTCAGGATGCTCAGTGCCGCAGCTCCGTTCTGCTGGTAGTTGAAGGGTATGTCGCGCGGACTGGCTTCTTCGTTAATCCAGCCCAGCGACGGCGACTTGCGCTTGTATTCGGCTATGATGCCCGTCTCCGACCTCCTCAGGGCCTCGCCGATGGGTGGCCGCTTGTAGTACGTCTGTTCCTCTATGGTACGCTTCAACTTCTCCTGGGGCTGCATCTCCTTCATAATCTGCACTTCGCGCTTCTTCCAGGCCACGATTTCTTCTAATATGTCTGTCATGTTCGTGATGTTTTTTGGTTTTCCGGGGACAAAGTTACAAATTATTTCTGAATGTTCAGCTGTTTAGTTCGACAAATTTACGGAAGGTCCTCAGCGCCCTGCCGCTCTCGATGCTCTCGCGGGCTATTTCGACACACTCCTCAATCGGCTTCTCGCCGCGCTCCAGCACCTGGATGCCGAAGGCTGCATTGGCCAGCACGACCTCTTTCTGGCCAGGCAGACAGCGGTTTTCGAGGACGGAGTCGAAAATCTGGGCTGCCTCGTCTTCGGTAGCTCCGGCCACGAGCTCTTCGGGCTTGATGATGTCGAAGCCCAGGTCGCCGGGCTTGAAGATGCGTTCGTACTGCTTGGTCGTCACCTTGAACGGGCCGGTAAGCGAAATCTCGTCGTAGCCGTCGATGGAGTTCACGATGCCGTAGTCGATGCCGATTTTCTGATACACATTATTATATAGGCGCATCTGGTCAAGGTTGGCCACGCCTAACAGCTGACAGCTGGGCTGGCTGGGGTTGACCAGCGGACCCAAAAGGTTGAACACTGTGGGAAACTGCAGAGCCTTGCGTATGGGGCCTACAAACTTCATGGCGCGGGCAAAGAGCTGGGCGTGCAGATAGACGATGCCGCACTCGTTGAGGCTGCGGTTCAGACGGTCTATGTCGTCGGTAAACTGAATGCCGTGGTGCTGAATGACGTTCGACGCTCCGCTGGTGGAAGTGGCGGCGTAGTTGCCGTGCTTGGCTACCTTGTAGCCCGCGCCGGCTATGACGAAGCAGCTGGTGGTGGAGATGTTAAAGGTGTTCTTGCGGTCGCCGCCTGTGCCTACTACGTCGATGTAGCGTTCGCAGTCCAAGGGTACGGGCACGCCTGTCTCCAGTATGCCGTCGCGGAAACCTAACAGCTCATCGACCGTCACACCGCGCATCTGCAGCGCCGTGAGCAGGGCAGTGATTTGTTCGTTGGGAAACTCTGATTGCGTAATTCCAATCAATATGTCTTTCATTTCCTGCCGCGAGAGTTCCTCGTGGTTCAACATCCGGTTCAGGATGTCTTTCATTGTCTGTTTCATTGTATATGCTTTAACCAGTTATTAATCATTTTCTTTCCCTCTGGGGTGAGCACGCTTTCAGGATGGAACTGAATGCCGCGAACGTCAAGTTCACGATGGCGCAGTGCCATGATTTGCCCTTCGGGGCTCTCTGCCGTTACTTCAAGACAGGCGGGCAGTCCCTTGCGGCTGACGACCCACGAGTGGTAGCGGCCGATGGTGATTTCGCGGGGCAATCCGCTGAACAGAACGTCGTCGGCCGTGATACGGCAAGGAGTTGCCACACCGTGGAAGACGTCGCTCAGGTTCTCCAGTTGGGCACCAAACACCTCGCCAATGGCCTGATGACCCAGACAAACACCCAATATAGGCTTCTGGCCGGCATAACGCCTGATGACGTCGAGCAGCAGACCTGCCTCTGACGGAATGCCGGGACCTGGCGACAAGATGATGCCGTCGAAACTTGTCAGCGTGTCCAACCCGAACTGGTCGTTGCGTACGACCGTCACGTCGGCACCCAATTCTTTCACTAAGTGACTCAGGTTATAGGTGAACGAGTCGTAGTTGTCAATGATGACGATTCTTTTCTTTTCCATAAGCTATACTACATGTTTTCTGCTGCCTGAATGGCACGGCGCAAGGCGCCAAGCTTGTTGTTGACTTCCTGGAGTTCGTACTCCTCGTTGCTCTTGGCCACGATACCGCCGCCGGCCTGGAACCACAGCTCGCCGTTGCGCGAGACGAAGGTGCGAATGGTAATGGCCTGATTCAGCGAACCGTCCAGACCGATAAAGCCGATGCAGCCACCGTAGGCTCCGCGATTGTGCGGCTCATAGGCGCTGATAAGCTGCATGGCCCTGACTTTGGGTGCTCCGCTCAGCGTGCCGGCGGGGAACGTGTCGATAAAGGTCTTGATGGGGTCGGCCGTGTCGTCTAACTGTCCGCTGACGCGTGACACTAAGTGGATGACGTGCGAGTAGTACTGAATGTCCTTGTAGTAATCGACCTTCACGTTGTGGCAGTTGCGGCTCAGGTCGTTACGGGCCAAATCGACCAGCATGACGTGTTCCGCGTTCTCCTTGGGGTCGTTGCGCAGAAACTCTGCTCCCTGCCGGTCGGCCTCTGCATTGCCTGTGCGCTTTGTCGTGCCGGCTATGGGGTCGATGTAGGCCTTGCCTCCTTCTATGCGGCAATGTGTCTCCGGCGACGAACCGAAGATGCGGAAGCCGCCGAAGTCGAAGTAGAACAGGTACGGACTGGGGTTGATGCTGCGCAGTGCACGGTACAGGCGGAAGTCGTCGCCCTCATACTGCTGGACGAAACGGCGTGAGAGCACAATCTGAAACACGTCGCCACGCAGACAGTGCTGTATGCCCCGACGGATGTTTGCCTTGTGCTCTTCGTCGGTCAGCGTGGAGCGCACGTCGCCTACAGGGTGGAAGTCGTAAGCCTGCACGTTGGTGCGGTTCATGGCTTTCAGCAGGGTGTCGTAGGGCTTATTGGCCCCATTAGCCCCATCCTCTAAGCAGACAATGGTTAGCAGGTTGTTAAAGTGGTCGAACACGATGATGTCCCTATACATTATATATAATATGTCGGGGGCATCATTCTTTTCCAGTGTCTCGTCTTTCACATTGATGCCCTCAAAGTAACGTACGGCATTGAACGACGTGTAGCCGTAGAGTCCGCAGACTTGGGCGTGCTGGCCTGTAACGCTGATGCTGTCAGTGAGCGAGTGAATGGCATCGGCCACACCGTAGTCGGCGCTGATGGCGCGTTTCTCACTGCTCCCGTCAGGGTAGGTGATGACTGCCTCTCCATGACCGACGGCCACGGAGGCCATCGGGTTAATGCCTATAAACGAGCGGGCGTTGTCCTTGTTGTGATAGTCGCTGCTCTCCATCAGTGCACTCTGCGGGTAAATGTCGCGCAACCGCATATAGACACCTACCGGCGTGTATAGGTCGGCCAGGATGGTCTTGGAGCTTGTCTTATATTGAAATGTCTTCATAACACTGAACTTTCATCCTTAAACTTCAAATATGTCTCAATGTCCTTGTCGCCTCGGCCGCTCACTGTCAGCACTACGATGTCGTCCTTCTGGAACTGCATCTTCTCTAATGCTGCTACGGCGTGAGCCGACTCCAGTGCAGGAATGATACCCTCTAAGCGGGTCATTTCGTAGGCAGCACGTATGGCTTCGTCGTCGTTGATGGAATACACCGTTGCACGGTGTTGGGTGGCCAGGTTGGCATGCATCGGGCCAATGCCGGGATAGTCCAGTCCGGCCGAAATACTCTCTGCCTCAATAATCTGGCCGTCAGGGGTCTGCATGACCAGCGTCTTCGCACCGTGCAGAATACCTAAACGACCGGCGTGTATCGTGGCTGCCGTGTGGCCGGTGTCGGCTCCTTTACCGCCTGCCTCGGCCAAGACAATCTTCACGCGTTCGTCGTCAATGTAGTGATAGATGGTGCCAGCGGCATTCGAGCCTCCGCCCACACAGGCCATCAGGTAGTCAGGGTAGTCACGTCCCGTCTTCTCCGCCAGCTGCTGCTTGATTTCCTCAGAGATGATGCTTTGCAGTCGTGCCACCATGTCGGGGTAGGGGTGGGGGCCTACCGTGCTGCCTATAATATAAAAGGTGTCAGCGGGGTGGCAGCACCAGTCACGTATGGCCTCGTTGGTGGCGTCCTTCAGTGTCCAGTTGCCGGTCTTTACCGGCCGAACCTCTGCCCCCAGCATCTTCATGCGTTCTACGTTTACGTGCTGGCGCTCTACGTCGAGTGCTCCCTGATAGACGACACAGGGCATGTCCATCAGCGCACAGACCGTGGCTGTGGCTACGCCGTGCTGGCCGGCGCCCGTCTCGGCTATGATGCGCTTCTTGCCCATCTTCTTGGCCAAGAGTATCTGGCCAATGGTGTTGTTGATTTTGTGAGCACCTGTATGGTTCAGGTCTTCACGTTTCAGGTACAGCCGGCAACCATACTTGTCGCTCATTCTGCGGGCAAAGTAGAGTGGCGAGGGGCGTCCTACGTAGTCGCGCAGTAGCGACATGTACTCCTGCTGAAACTCTGCCGACTCAATGATGGGCAGGTATTCCTCTTGCAGCTTCTTCACCGTAGCATAGAGAATCTCTGGCACGTAGGCTCCGCCAAACTCACCGTAGAATCCCTGCTGGTCAACTAAATAACTTTTCTTCATCTTCTTTCTTTTATCTTTTATTTGGTTTCCTCGTTTTATCTCACTAAAAAAGGCTCGTCGCGTGACCGACGAGCCTCCTTTATCTCATGACAGATACATGTAAATGGCTACGTACCCCGCGACTATTTCAATCTCGAGTTACGCCACCACCATGAATTTGCCAATGTCTTCATTTATCTTAAAGTTTTTATGTTTCGGCTGCAAAAGTACACATATTTCTTTTAATCTGCAAACTTTTTGCCGACTTTTTTACGGAATCGTAAGAAAAAGTGTTGAAGCCTATGGGCTACACCTAATTAATTTATACTTCCCAGCCAATAGCTGATGCACCGAGTACGGCAGCTGATGCACCGTCGAGACCGCTGACCAGGAACTGAGCCTTGCCCTTGAAGATGGTCATGACGTGTTCGTCGTAGGCCTTCTTGATGGGGTCCATAATCAGGTCGCCGGCCTTGACCATTCCGCCGAAGAAGATGTACGCCTCGGGCGAGCTGAAAGCTGTAAAGTCGGCACAGGCCTCACCGAGCATCTTGCCCGTGAACTCATAAATCTCCTTGGCCAGTTCGTCGCCTTTTCCGGCTGCTATGCTGACGTCGAGCGAAGTAATGTCCTCAGGATTCATTTCGCGCAGCAGTGAGGGACGGCTGGTCTTGGCCAGCATCTCGCGGGCAGTGCGGGCCACACCCGTAGCCGAGCAGTAAGCCTCCAGGCAGCCGGTGCGTCCGCAGCCGCACGTACGGCCTTCGGCACCGCGAACCATCGTCACGTGACCCAGCTCGCCGGCAAAACCGTCGTGGCCGTAAAGCAGCTGGCCATTCACCACGATACCGGAACCAACACCCGTGCCCAGCGTGATGACGATGAAGTTCTTCATGCCACGAGCTACACCATAGACCATTTCGCCCAAGGCAGCGGCGTTGGCGTCGTTAGTCAGCGCAACGGGAATGCCCAGTGCGTCGCTGAACAGCTGTGCCAGAGGTACGATGCCGTCGTGAGCCCAAGACAGGTTGGGGGCAAACTCGATGGTGCCATTATAGTAATTACCGTTAGGAGCTCCGATACCCATGGCCTTGATTTTCTCAATGCCGCCCACCTGGTCAATGATAACCTGCAGTGCATCGACGGAAGCCTTCACGTAGTCTTCTACCTTCTCGTAGGCACCGGTCTTGATGGCGGTTGTGGCCTTTATTTCGCCACGGGCATCAACGATTCCGAAAACAGAGTTTGTTCCTCCTAAGTCTAAGCCAATAACGTATGGCTTGATTGTTGGTTGTTCGTTCATAATTTCTATGGTTTTAATTTAAAATAGTTATCAGTTTCTGTTAATTGCGGGCAAAGATAGGGAATTTTTTTGATTGTGCAAAGTAAAATACCAATTTATTTCGTATTTTCTCACTTTTTCTCCCCCTTGACCTGTCGGTCGTAGGTCCTTTCGTTAGGCAATAAAAACAAAAAAAGTGTTATTTGTTTTGTATTGTACTCACTTATTCGTACCTTTGCACTCACAATGGATTTTCCTTTCTATAATATAGTAGATCTAATGTTTAAAGGAATGCTCATCGGAATGATAGCTTCTGCACCGATGGGTCCGGTCGGCGTGCTCTGTGTTCAGCGCACGCTGAATAAGGGTCGATGGTACGGCTTCGTCACTGGCATCGGGGCCGCCGTCAGCGACATCATCTATGCCGGCATTACGGGTTTCGGTATGTCGTTTGTCATGGATTTTGTCAATAACAACCAGAACCGCTTTTACCTTCAGATAGCAGGCAGCCTGATGCTGCTGCTCTTCGGCATCTACACCTGGCGTTCCGACCCGACGAAGAAAATCCATAAGTCGGGTCACCGGAAAGGCTCCTTGTGGTACAATACTTGGACGGCTTTCCTGGTCACCTTTTCGAACCCGCTCATTATCTTCCTCTTCATGGGACTCTTTGCCCAGTTTGCCTTCGTTATTCCTGACCGACCGTTCGAGATGGCCATTGGCTTTCTGAGCATCGTGGGGGGAGCCTTGCTGTGGTGGTTTGGACTCTCCTGGCTGGTTGATAAGGTGCGGGCTATCTTCGATGATAACGGCATCAAGATTATCAACCAGATTATCGGAGCTGTGGTTGTGGTCTTCTCGCTCATCTTCCTTTTAGGCACCACCACCAGCTTGTTCCGTTTCTTTTAATATTATCTCAGACTGATGTTTATAGCACAAGAATTACGCAAGAAGAACATTGCCGAATACTTGCTCTACATGTGGCAGATAGAGGACACCATCCGGGCTTTCGGCTGTTCACTGGGGCGCATTCGCCGCGAGTATATTGACCACTTCGACTACACCGACGAGCAGAAGGAGGAAGAGGCCGACTGGTTTGGCAATCTTATCCGCATGATGAACAGCGAGGGCTGTCGTGAGCAGGGACATCTGCAAATTAACAAGGTGACGCTGCAGCAGCTGGAAGAACTGCACCAGCAACTGCTTGCCTCGACGAAGTATCCCTTCTACAATGCCGAGTACTACAAGGTGCTGCCCTACATCGTAGAGCTGCGCAACCGTGGAGCCAACAAGGAGGAGAACGAAGTAGAGACTTGCTTCAACTCGCTCTACGGCGTCATGATGTTGCGACTGCAAAAGAAAGACATTACGCCCAACACGCAGCATGCCGTCAAGGAAATAACAACCTTCATCGGCATGCTGAATGACTATTACTTGGCGGACAAGGCCGGTGACCTTGTCATAGATGAAAGTTGAATTTTATTTTATCATTTAGCGAAGCGCATGAATATTTTGATTACCGGCTGTAACGGCCAATTAGGAAATGAGATGCAGCTGTTGGAGAAGGAACACCCGCAGCACACCTTTTTTAATACTGACGTTCAGGAACTCGACATTACCGACCAGCTGGCCGTGGAGCAGTTTGTGGCTCAAAACCAGATAGACGGCATCGTCAACTGCGCGGCCTACACCGCCGTTGACAAGGCCGAGGACAACAAACAGCTGGCAACGACACTCAACACCGTGGCCCCAGCCTACCTGGCGGCAGCGGTCGAAAAGCGTGGAGGGTGGTTCGTTCAGATTTCTACCGACTACGTCTTTAACGGCACTAAATATACGCCCTACGTAGAGACCGATACGCCCTGTCCTGACAGCGTCTATGGCTCAACCAAGCTGGCCGGAGAGCTGGGGGCTTCGAAGTTCTGTCGTCGTACGATGATTATCCGTACGGCCTGGCTGTACTCAACCTTCGGCAATAACTTTGTAAAGACCATGATACGCTTGGGCAGGGAGAAGTCGGAGCTGGGCGTCATCTTCGACCAGATAGGCACACCAACCTACGCCCGCGACCTGGCACGCCTTATCTTTACGGCTATCGAGCAGGGCGTGCAGCCCGGCGTCTATCACTTCTCCAACGAAGGCGTCATTTCGTGGTACGACTTTACCAAGGCCATTCATCGCCTGGCTGGCATTACGACTTGCCACGTACGTCCGTTGCACACCAGCGAATATCCTACTCCCGCACATCGCCCGCACTACAGCGTGCTCGACAAGACGAAGGTCAAGCAGGCCTACGGCATCGAAGTGCCTTACTGGGAAGAGAGTCTCAAGGAATGTGTAAATAAACTTTCAGAATGAACGAACAAATAGAACGCAGGCGAACCTTCGCCATCATTTCGCACCCTGACGCCGGTAAGACGACGCTGACTGAAAAGTTCCTGCTTTTCGGTGGACAGATACAGGTGGCCGGTGCAGTCAAGAACAACAAAATCAAGAAGACGGCTACCAGTGACTGGATGGACATTGAGAAGCAGCGCGGCATCTCCGTCAGCACGTCGGTCATGGAGTTCGACTATACCCCCGAGGGTAGCGACGTAGAATACAAGGTGAACATACTCGACACGCCGGGTCACCAGGATTTTGCCGAAGACACCTACCGCACGCTGACGGCCGTCGATTCGGCTATTATCGTGGTTGACAGTGCGAAGGGCGTCGAGGCTCAGACGCGCAAGCTGATGAATGTTTGCCGCATGAGGAATACGCCAGTCATCATCTTCATCAACAAGATGGACCGTGAAGGCCGTGACCCCTTTGACCTGCTTGACGAGCTGGAACAGGAGCTCGAAATCAGCGTGCGCCCCCTCTCGTGGCCCATTAACCAGGGTGCGAAGTTCAAGGGTGTCTATAACATCTACGAACAGCGCCTTAACCTCTTCACCCCCGACAAGCAGCGCGTCACCGAAAAGGTCAGTGTGCAACTCGATTCTGCCGAGTTGGACCAGCGCATCGGCGACAGCGAGGCCCAGAAGCTGCGCGACGATTTGGAGTTGGTCGATGGCGTCTATCCCGAATTCTCGGTCAGCGACTACCGGGAGGCCAGCGTGGCTCCCGTTTTTTTCGGTTCGGCCCTTAACAACTTCGGCGTGCAGGAGCTGCTCGACTGCTTTGTCGAGATAGCCCCCAGCCCCCGGCCTGTGAAGGCCGAGGAGCGCATGGTCGAACCCGAGGAGAAGAAGTTTACGGGCTTCATCTTCAAGATAACGGCCAACATCGACCCCAATCACCGCTCGTGCATTGCCTTCTGCAAGGTCTGCTCTGGCCGTTTCCAGCGCAACCAGCCCTATCTGCACGTGCGTCAGGGCAAGTCGCTCCGCTTCTCCAGTCCCACACAGTTCATGGCCCAGCGCAAGAGTACCATTGATGAGGCCTGGCCGGGCGACATCGTCGGACTGCCCGATACGGGCGGCCTCTTCAAGATTGGCGACACGCTCACTGAGGGCGAGCAGCTCCACTTCCGTGGTCTGCCTTCCTTCTCGCCCGAGTTGTTCAAGTATATAGAGAACGATGACCCCATGAAGTCGAAGCAGTTGCAGAAGGGCATCGACCAGCTCATGGACGAGGGCGTTGCCCAGCTCTTCGTCAACCAGTTCAACAACCGCAAGATTATCGGCACCGTGGGCCAGTTGCAGTTTGAGGTTATTCAGTATCGCTTAGAGAATGAGTACAATGCCAAGTGCCGCTGGGAGCCCGTCCACCTGTATAAGGCTTGCTGGATAGAGAGTGACGACGACGCCGAGCTTGAGTCGTTCAAGAAACGTAAGTACCAGTACATGGCCAAAGACAAGGAAGGGCGCGACGTCTTCCTGGCCGACAGTGGCTACATGCTCCAGATGGCGCAGCAGGACTTCAAGCACATCAAGTTCCACTTTACCAGCGAGTTCTGACGCCTGTCTATGCTTGAAGTGCTGAATATAGTCAATGATGCCGTTTGGGGCTACTTCCTCATTGCCGTGCTGGTGGGTTGCGGCGTGTGGTTTACCTTTCGCATGCGTTTCGTGCAGTTCCGTATGGTGCTCGAAATGTTCCGGCTGCTGACTGATTCCACCGGCAGCCGCCCGACCCGTTCTCAGCATAAGCATATATCCTCCTTTCAGGCATTTACCGTTTCTCTGGCTTCCCGTATAGGCACGGGCAATCTTGCGGGAGTAGCTACGGCCATTGCCGTGGGAGGCCCGGGAGCCGTGTTCTGGATGTGGGTCATGGCGCTCTTCGGTGCTGCCACGTCGTTCGTGGAAAGTACGTTGGCCCAGCTTTTCAAGCAGTCACATAAGGATTCTTTCATCGGAGGCCCGGCCTATTACATTCTGCGGGGACTCCATAGCCCGTGGCTCTCCACGGTCTTCGCCCTGCTCATAACCGTAACGTTCGGCTTTGCCAACAATTCTGTTCAGTCCAACACCATAACCGGTGCCTTTGAGGTGGCTTTTGGGTGGGACCCCGTCGTGATAGGCATTGTTCTGTCGGCCCTCACGCTTGTCGTGGTGTTTGGTGGCATTCAGCGCATTGCCCACGTCAGCAGCATCATTGTTCCCTTGATGGCTCTTGGCTATCTGGTCTTGGCTGGAGTCATTGTCGTGCTCAACATCCAGCACATACCTCACGTCTTTCGTGTCATCGTTGACAGTGCCTTTGGTCTTGAGCAGGCAGCGGGTGGAACGTTTGGGGCAGCTATCATGAACGGCGTGAAGCGCGGACTGTTTTCTAACGAGGCCGGCGAGGGAAGTGCCCCTAATGCAGCGGCTACTGCATCAGTGACGCATCCGGTGAAGCAAGGGCTCATTCAGGCTCTCGGCGTGTTTACCGATACGTTGGTCGTCTGCTCCTGCACAGCTTTCATCATCCTCATAAGCGGACTGTACTCCTCTGCTGAACTCAACGGTATTCAGCTTACTCAGTCGGCTCTGGTCAGCGAGGTGGGTTCTTGGGGTGCAGTGTTTGTGGCAGTGGCTATTTGCCTTTTTGCCTATTCCTCCATCATCGGCAACTATTACTACGGTGAGGCCAACGTGCTTTTCATTAGTGGCGGTTCGACACGCGCGCTGACCATATTTCGGATTCTTTCCGGCGGGGTTATGATTATGTTCGGAGCCCTTGCCACACTCGATGTCGTGTGGGCCGTCATAGACTTCTTCATGGCGCTCATTACTACCTGTAACCTTGTGGCTATACTGTTCTTGGGAAAGTATGTGTTTCGCCTGCTTGACGATTACCAGCAGCAGAAGCGGCAGGGAGTGAAAGACCCCGTGTTTCATCGCCGTCAGTTACCTGAGATAGAAAAAGACATTCCCTGTTGGGAGTAATCAATAAGTATTTATGACCCGCGAACAAGACATCAAGAATGCAGTCGAAGTGCTGCGAAAGGGTGGGGTTATCCTTTACCCTACTGACACGGTGTGGGGCATTGGCTGCGATGCCACCAATGCTGAAGCCGTACGCCGAGTATATGAAATCAAGGAGCGCGAAGACTCCAAGGCCCTCATCTGCCTGGTCGATAGCGATGCCCGTCTGCAGCGCTACGTACGCAACGTGCCCGAGGTGGCCTGGCAGTTGCTCGACTGTGCCGACAAGCCCACCACCGTCATTCTGGACGGGGCGGTCAATCTGGCTCCCAACCTCATTGCCCCTGACGGCAGCATAGCCCTGCGCATTACACAGGAGCCTTTCTCCAAGGAACTGTGCTACCGTTTCCAGAAGGCCCTGGTCTCCACGTCGGCCAACATCAGCGGCGAGCCGGCAGCTCAGAACTATGGCGACATAGACCCGCGCCTGCTGGAGCGGGTCGATTACGTCTGCTGGAGCCGCCGCCAGGAGCACAAGCCCCACCAGCCCTCCAGCATCATTCGGCTCAGGGCTGACGGGGAGGTCAGCATCATCAGGAAGTAACCAGCTCTCTTATTCTATAGGCAGCGTAAAGACAAAGCGGGCACCGTCGGTGTAGGTGGTGTCCAGACAGATGTCGCCATGCAGCCGGCGTGCCAGGTTGCGTGCCACGGTCAGGCCTATGCCCGTTCCATCGACGTACTCGTCCAGCTGTACAAACTCCTCGAAGATGTGTTCCGCCTCCGAGGCCGGCACGCCGATGCCCTTGTCTTCTATCATGTATTGCAGCTTCCGGCCGTCGGCCGTGGTGTTGATGCGTACGGTGACGTCGCCCTGTTTCGAGAACTTGATGGCGTTGTCTAACAGCAGCGTCAGCACGCGCGTCAGCTGCTGCTTGTTGGTGTGCAGGTGCAGCGCCTTGGTGTCGGCGGCTGCCTCTATGTGGAAGTTCAGCTCGGGGTGCAGATCCAGGTGGGCGTCAATGGCGGCCTGTGCGGCGGGTGCCTCCGGGTCGGTATCGTCGCTCTGGTCAATGACCGCCTGCGAGTTGACGTCCGAGAGCTCCAGCATCTTGTTGATGAGGTCGGTTATGCGTTCCGTGTTTTCGTGTATGCGTTCCCTAATGTTCCGCTTCGTGTCGTCATCCATTTCTATGCCGGGCGACAGTACAATCTGTGAAAAACCGTTTAGTACGTTCAGTGGCGTACGTATCTCGTGCGATATGTTCTTGATGAATTCCGACTTCATGCGTGCCGACTCCTGGGCCTTCTTGTTGGCATGGCTGAGCTGTTCGTTCAGCTGTTTCTGCTTGCGCTCCTCCTGGTGGCGATAGATGAGGAAGACGACGAGCGCCAGGATGATGCCCCCGCCGATGCCGTACGACACGCGGTTGCGCATGCGCTGTTGGCGCTTCTCCATGTCGTCCAGCTGCATCAGGGCGCGCTGCTCGTCCATCTGGCTTTGCAGGGCGTGGGTGTAGAGCGTGTCCTTGTGGTGGTACAGCCGTTCGTAGAGTAGGGCAGCTTCTGCCGTCCGTCCGGCCTGTAGCAGCGTCTTGGCGCGCAGTACGCTGAGCTCGTCATCGACGGTCAGTTTCAGTGCCAGTGCCGAGTCGCTGTAGGCCAGTGCCTTCTGCAGCTGTCCCTCGGCCAGTGCCAGTCGTGTCTGCATTTCCAGCACGTAGTAGCTGGTCAGTGCCGAGTTGGCCTCAGCCTGGTACTCCTGTGCTGTCTTTATGGCAGCGTGGGCTTCCTCGAGTTCGTTCAGTCCTATGTGGGCGGCGGCGTGGGCCATGTAGCAGGTGACGAGCGTCGGACTGACGTTCATAATGCCGTGTTTAGAAAGGAGCGACTTCATGTGCGCCTCCCATGCCTCGGACGCCTGCAGCTCCTGCTGGTACTTCTTCTGTCCGTCCAGCGACTGGCACAGCCCTTCATACACACCGCTCAGCATGCCCGTGGAGTCGTGCTCCTCGACGAGCAGCGCCACGCTGCGCTCAAAGGATTCGGTGGCCAGCGTCAGCTGCCGTATGTCGTAATAGACGACGCCCATCTGCTTGTAAGCCATGGCGCGTCCCACGTTGTTGTTGCGCTGCTGTGCGTCCTTCAGCATGCTGCGGGCCTCGCGCAGTGCCAGCTGTATGCGCCCCAGGTCGTGCGAGGCCGAACACTTGCGCTGCCAGGCCTGGTAGTAGCGGTCCCACATCTTCTGCTCTTCAAACCATTTCATCTGCTCGCCCGCCTCGGTGTAGAGGCTGTCGTAGCGGCCGGAGTTGTTCAGCAGGGCTATCTTGTTCCAGCGGGCTGAGGCTTCGAGCTCCGGCCGATTCAGCTTACTCTCTATTCTGATCAGTTCGTCCAGCGTCGAGTAGGCCAGTTCTACCTGGTTGGAGCTGAAGTAGATTCTGAAGAGCTGGCGCAGCACGTCGGCCCGCTCCTCGCCCTTGCGCTCCTTCAGCAGTGCGTTCAGCGAGTCGGTCTTTGCCTGCATGTTGCCCGGCGCGGCGGCGGCTCTCTGGGGCTGGACGGGCAGCAGTGCCAACAGCACAGCCATGGTTATCAGGTAGATGAAGTTTCCTCGGTTCATGTTGATAATTGTTTTCTTGTGTGCAAAGATACGATATTTTTACTATTCGTGCAATAGATATAGGATAATTTTTACGCCTTTTTTTGATTTTATCGCCAGTGCGTGTCGTTAAGTCCCGGAAAAGTAGTACCTTTGTGGCTGTGAAAATAAACAACGTAAACGACTTTCGTCAGCCTCAGTGGCTCGAACGCCTGCACCAGTGGCGCCAGGAGCACGTCAGCGACAAGATGTTCATTATCATCCTGGCTTTGCTCGTGGGCTTCTTCGCCGCCGTGGCCGCCTGGGTGCTCCACTCGCTCATCAATCAGATCAGCGCCCTGCTTACCGGCCAGATAGACTCCACTGGCGCCAACTGGCTCTATCTGGTGCTGCCCGTCATCGGCATTTACCTCACGTCGCTCTTCGTGCGCTACGTGGTGCGCGACGATATTTCGCACGGCATTACCCGCATACTCTACGCCATCAGCTCGAAGCGCAGCCGGCTGAAGCCCCACAACACGTGGTCCAGCGTCGTGTCCTCGGCCATTACCATTGCCTTTGGCGGCAGCGTGGGTGCCGAGGCGCCCATCGTGCTGACCGGCTCGGCCATCGGCTCCAACCTGGGACGCGTCCTGAGGCTCGACAGCCGCACGCTCATGCTGCTCATAGGCTGTGGAGCCGCAGGTGCCATAGCCGGCATCTTCAAGGCCCCGATAGCCGGACTCGTCTTTACGCTCGAGGTGCTCATGATTGACCTGACCATGGCCTCCCTGTTGCCCATTCTCGTCAGCTGCGTGACGGCCACGTGCTTTACCTATATATTCAGTGGCGACACCACGCTCTTCTCCTTCCACATCGACTCCGACTGGACCGTCGAGCGCGTGCCGGCCACCGTCTTGCTCGGCATCTTCTGCGGACTGGTTAGCCTTTACTTTATCCGCATGATGACGGCCACCGAGGGCCTCTTCGCCCGCTTCAAGCAGAAGCCCTACGTGCGCCTTGCCATTGGCGGCCTGATGCTGAGCCTGCTCATCTTCCTCTTCCCCTCGCTTTACGGCGAGGGCTACCAGAGCATCAACCTGCTGCTCAACGGCCGCACCGAGGCCGACTGGAACCAGATACTCGACGGCTCGCTCTTCTACGGCCACAGCGAGTGGCTCATTGCCTACCTGGCACTGGTGCTGCTTACCAAGGTCTTTGCCACCTCGGCCACCAACGGTGCAGGCGGCGTGGGCGGAACCTTCGCCCCAAGCCTTTTCATAGGCTGCTTTGCCGGCTTCCTCTTTGCACGCGTCTGGAACCAGCAGACCCTCGGGGTCTATGTGCCGGAAAAGAACTTCGCCCTGCTCGGCATGGCCGGTGTCATGTCGGGCGTCATGCACGCTCCGCTTACCGGCATCTTCCTCATAGCCGAGATTACCAGCGGCTACAACCTCTTCATGCCGCTCATGATTACCAGCGTCTGTGCCTACCTGACTATTATACTCTTCGAACCCCACAGCATCTACGGCATGCGGCTGGCCAAGCAGGGACAGCTCATTACCCACCATACAGACCACGCCGTACTGACGCTCATGAGTCTCGAGTCCGTCGTTGACCACGACTACATGACCGTCAGCCCCGACATGGAGCTGGGCCAGATAGTTCACAAGATTTCCAAGAGCCACACCAGCCAGCTGCCCGTGCTCGATGCCGGCGGCACGCTTCTGGGCGAAATAGACATAAGGCGCATACGCCACGTCGTCTTCCGCACCGAGCTGTACCACCACTTTACGGCCGCTCAGCTCATGACGCAGCCTGCCGCCACACTGCTGCACTCGCAGTCCATGACCGAAGTCATGGGCATCTTCGACAAGACCGGTGCCGACTGGCTCCCCGTGCTCGACGAGGACAACCACCTGAAGGGCTACATAGCCCGCCAGCGCATCTACGAGATGTACCGCAAGATGGTGGCCGACATGAGCCAGGAATAATTGGCCGAGGCCGTACTTCTCCCTGAGAGAACCGGCACTTCTCCCCAAGAGAACCGGCACTTCTCTCCAAGAGAACCGGCACTTCTCTCCAAGAGAAACGGCACTTCTCTCTGAGAAACCTTGTGCATGAAATGAACCATCCTACTTTCAAAATCTGCAAAAAGGTATCAAAATCTGCAAAAACTTGTGCTGGCGGTAGGGTTCAGTAGGCCGTTTGCGGAATTTTATGTACCTTTGTAGTCCATAAACAATAGTAATAATCCCTAAATCAACAAGAGAATGAAAAAGATCATAAGTTGGGCACTTGTCGCCGCCCTCTTTGGGTTCGCAGGAGTATTCACCGCGTGTTCGTCAGACGATGACAGTTCCACGAGTGCCAGACAGCAGGAGTTGGAAAAAAGTCTTATAGGCCTGTGGTACGAGGAATTTGCCTACAAAGACGTAACAGAAGAGGGCAAACCCTTCAGCCGTGCCATCATCGCCGTGGAGGCCAAGGCCGACCATACGGGCTACGTGGCGCTGGCGGTGTTCGACGACGAGTTTAACGAGCCACTCAAGATTTACGGCGGTCCGAAGAATGCAGCCTTCACATGGAAAGTGACTGACGGCGGACACGTCGTCCTGACTGACCCGGCTACGGGCTCGACCGTTGTGTCGGCCCCCACGCGCAGCGGCAGTAGTCATGGCAGCTATGTGGATATAGACCAGATCAACATGAATTGTTCGTCGGGCCAGCTCAACTACAGCAGCCCGTCGCATGACGGTTCGCTCACCAAGGCCGAAGGTTTGGAGAACGACTTGCTCGAAGACTGGATGGGGAAATCGACCCTGCCGCCGGCCTGCATCACCGACAGCATTCCGGTGGAAATCTTCCCCGACTTGATGAACTACGTATTCAACTACCCCTCGGTTGACCCCTACGGCAACCCCTGCACGCTCAGCGGTACCATTACGGTCGATAAGTCGCTGATAAAGAAGGGCAAGGCCTTTAACGGAATCCTGCTCTACAACCACTTCACGATTTATGCCGCCACGCAGGCTCCCTCGCGCGGAGGTATCGAGTTCCCGACGGGTGCTGCCCTCACCAACTTCATCATCGTGGCTCCCGACTACTACGGCTTCGGCATTACTGAGAAGGAGCCGCAGGCCTACTGCATCTCGCGGGCCAACGGCCGTGCCTCGCTCGATGCGTACCTGGCGGCCAAGCGCATGATAGAAGACCTAAGCGTGAAGAAAGGCAACGACTTTGTCGTAGTTGGCTACTCGGAGGGAGCACAGACCACGATGGCCGTGCTGCGCGAAATATCTGAGCGCCATCCTGAGATAAAGGTAAAACGCGCCTTTGCCGGCGACGGACCCTACGACATCAACTCGATGACTGACGCCATCACCAAGGGCCAGTCCGAAATGCCCAGTACCGTCTGCAACGGGCTTTGGGCCTACAACCACTTCTTCCAGTTGGGCTACGACATCCACGACTATCTGAAGGACCCCGTGGCCAAGAACTTCGATAAGTGGTTCCTCAGCAAGAAGTATAAGCGCTTGGCCCTTGACGAGGAGCTCATCAAGACGAAGAAGACCAGCGACATAGTCACCGATGCCGTCATCGATCCCAGCAGCACCCTGAGGCACCGTTTCAAGGAAGCCTTCAGCCAAGATGCGCTCACCAGCGGCTGGACGCCCCGTAAGGACTTTGACATCATGCTCTATCACGATACGAAAGATGACGTAGTGCCGGTGGAGAACTTTTACGCCATGAGCCAGTTCCTCAAGGACAACGGCATCACGACAGAGGAGTTTATCGATGAATACAGCAGCGAACTGACAAAGGAAATAGGGTTCTACAACCACGAGACGGCGGCTGTCAGCTTCTTCCTGAAAATCGTTGAATGGATATCGGACACCTATTGACAGCATGCTTGTGACCGAAATAGCGTGACAGTGCGTTAAACATAGATAGATGTACGAGGAGCATATCAGGGAAGATGTCCTGTTCTGCATGCTTTATGCTGCGGTGGCCATGATGTCAGTCATAGCCTGCTGCTACCTGCTCTTCAGGCGGGGCAATGCATTCGCCCCTAACGTGACGTCGCCGGTACGCCTGCGGCGGTGGACGGCAATCCTCTTCGGTGCCATGGCTTTCAGCCACTTGTGGTATCTGCCGATACTTTTTTACTCCACGCCCGGCGACGTCATGAAGGTCTATCTCGTTGGCGCACTGCTCGACAGCATGACCATCTTTCCGCTGGCCGCCATCGTCCTGCTCACCATGCTGCAAGACCGCCGCCGGCCGTTGTGGCCCGTCGTCCTAATGACAGCTCCGCTTGTAGTCGGAATGACGCTGAACGTTATCAAAGGCAGTGACGCCCTTTGGCCAGTGCTGCAGATTTATCTGCTGCTCCTGTGCATAGGTCTTGTCATCTACATGTACCGCGCCGTCAGGCGGTATGGCCGCTGGTTGCGCGACAACTATGCCGACCTGGAGCATAAGGAAGTGTGGCAGAGCTTCATGATGCTGTCCGCCATCCTGCTGTTGTTCGGCATCTACGTCTGTGACATTATGCGCCCGGTCTATTTATACATCGTTCAGGTGTGCGAAATAGCCTTCGTCTGCTATCTCACGTGGCGCGTGGAGACGCTGAGCGACCTGAGCGTGCAGCCGTCGGCGGCCGAAGCTGCAGAAGACGGCCTTCCCGTTGCCGACGAGCCGGCGGAAGACGACGAGGAACCCTCCATGGCGGCACCTGCTTCTCCCTCCGTTCACAGCGACATCGGCCCTTTGCTGCAGAAGCACTGCATCGAAGGGCAGCTGTACCTGCAGCACGACCTGACGCTGCAGCAGCTGGCTAAGGCTATAGGCATTAACCGCTACTACGTCAGCCAGTATTTCTCCAGTAACGGCACCACTTACAATGCCTACATCAACGGCCTGCGCATCAATCACTTCGTCAGGCGCTACCGCGAGGCCGTCGCTGCCAACGGCTCCTTTACCACCAAGCAGCTGGCCAGCGAGAGCGGCTACCGGAGCTACAGCACCTTCAGCCTCGCCTTCAAGCAGCTCATGGGCCGCAACGTGACCGAGTGGATGCAGGCCACCGACACCCAACAGCATCCGGCGGTTTCCCCGCCGGGAAACACCCCAAAAATCGATTAAGGATACAGAACAATTATGAAGAAAGAAGACTTACGCATTGTGTTCATGGGCACACCGGAGTTTGCCGTGCCCACACTGAAAGCAATCATGGACAGTGGCTATAACGTGGTGGGCGTAGTGACCCAGCCCGACCGTCCCGTAGGACGCCACGGCAGCGTGCTGCAGCCGTCGCAGGTGAAGCAGTTTGCCCTGGAGCGCGGCCTGCCCGTGCTGCAACCGGAGAAGATGAAGGACCCGGCCTTCGTGGAATCGCTGCGCCAGTTAGGCGGCAACCTGCAGGTGGTGGTGGCCTTCCGGATGCTGCCCGAAGTGGTGTGGGCCATGCCCGAGTACGGCACGTTCAACGTTCACGCTGCCCTGCTGCCGCAATACCGTGGGGCGGCACCCATCAACTGGGCCATCATTAACGGCGAGCAACGTTCTGGCGTCACCACCTTCTTCCTCGACCACGACATCGACACGGGGCGCGTCATTCTGCAAAAGCCGTTCGACATTCCCCGCGAGGCCGACGTGGAGTACGTCTATGACGGACTGATGCACTTAGGGGCTGAGGCTTGTATAGAGACGCTGGAGCGCATCGTGGCGGCCGACGGACGCCCCGTCAGCATACCTCAGGACGAGCTGATGACGGCCGGCGAGCAGCTGCGGCAGGCTCCGAAGCTGTTTAAGGAGAACTGCCGCATAGACTGGTCGCAGCCGGCTGAGGCCGTCAGAAACTTCATTCGCGGACTCTCCCCCGTGCCCGGAGCATGGACCATGCTCGTAGCCCCCGACGGCCGCGAGACCGTGCTGAAGGTCTATCGCGCCACGGTTGCCGAACAGCACTCGGCGGTTTCCACGCCGAGTCCCCACGCAGCCCTCCCCGTCACCTGCGGCGACGGCGGAGTGCTCCTCATTGAGGAACTGCAGTTGGCGGGTAAGCGGCGCATGGCGACACGCGACTTCCTGAACGGAATGAAGGGAATGGAAAATTATTTTATCCGCTAAGATAATAAAGTGCACTATTCGTACGTTAGGTAAATAGTAACAGTATTTATTCACTTAAAACGACTTTTTGCCTATGACGCATTTTACTCCCGACGTCTTTAAACCCAGTGAGAAAACCCTCCGGCTGATTAAGCAGCTGGCTTATACCTATCGGGCAAAGACCTTTAACGATGGTAGCATGGTGTCGTTCTGTCTTAACTAAGAATCCGGACTTATGACGAAAGTTTCACCCTCTCTGCTTGCGGCAGACTTTCTCAGGCTTGACCGCGACCTGGAGATGATTAACCGTAGTGAGGCCGACTGGCTCCACTTGGACGTAATGGATGGTGTCTTCGTGCCCAACATCTCGTTTGGCTTTCCCGTACTGGAGGCCGTAGCCTCGCTGTGCAAGAAGCCTTTAGACGTTCACTACATGGTGGTTCAGCCCGAGCGCTACGTGGAGCGTACGGCCAAGCTGGGCGCCATGATGATGAACGTACACTACGAGGCTTGCACCCACCTGCACCGTACGGTACAGGAGATTCACCAGGCCGGCATGAAGGCCGGCGTAACGCTGAACCCTTCGACGCCCGTCTGCGTGCTGGAGGATATCATCGGCGACGTCGATATGGTGCTGCTCATGAGTGTCAACCCAGGCTTTGGCGGCCAGAAGTTCATTGAGAACACCATCGCCAAGGTGAAGCGCCTGCGGAAGCTCATAGAGCAGAGCGGCACCCAGACGCTCATCGAGGTAGATGGCGGCGTACAGGGCCAGACGGCCCCCCGGCTGGTTGAGGCAGGTGTCGATGTGCTGGTCAGCGGCAGCTACGTATTTAAACATGCGCAGCCCGAGAAGGTCATTCACGAACTGCGCATGCTCTGAAGAGCTTATAGGGGGTAGGGGACGGCGTTGCTTCAGGCCGTCTCTACCTCTAACTGTATGTCGTACTGGCGGGCCATGCGCCGCATGTTGAGTACGGCATAGCGCATGCGCCCCAGGGCGGTATTGATGCTCACGCCCGTAATCTCGGCTATCTCCTTGAAGGGAAGGTCCTGGTAGAACCGCATATAGACTACTTCGCGCTGCGGTGCGGGCAGGCTGTCCATGATGTGGCGCACGTCGTTCATAATCTGAGAGTTGACCATCTGCATCTCACGGTTCATCTCAACCACGGCGGCTCCCTCAAGGTTGCTCAGGTCGTTCTCTTGGTTGGGCTCAACGATGCGGTCGTTGCGCTGGCTGCGGAATTGGTCCATAATGATGTTATGGGCTATGCGGGTAAGCCAGAACGAGAACTTGCCGCTGTCCTTGTATTGGCCCTCCTGAAGCTTGGTAATGATTTTTACGAACGTGTCCTGGAAGATATCGTTGGCTTGTTCCTGGTCGTGAACCATGAACATGATGTAGTTGAAGAGCTTTTGTTGGTTGCGTGCCAATAACTCATCAAACGCACGATTATCGCCACCGACATACTGCAAGGCCAGTTCCTCGTCAGTCATTTCTGCGAATCTTTCCATTGTTTACTCATTTTTTAGTTGAGTAGAGTTTTGTCGATAGGCGTTCCTTTTTTGGTTGTTTTGATGAATATTATTTTTATTAGCTGCCTGCAAAAGTATGCAAAATGAGTGAAAATACCAAATATTTCTTGAAAAAAGTGTGGTTTTTCATCATTTTATGCTAACTTTGTCGTGATTTTATACTAAAAACTTCTTATTGATACAATAAAACGTGAACGTTTATGATACAGCTTTTCGTACCGGGACGCCTCTGTCTCTTTGGTGAACATACTGACTGGGCGGGCCATTATCGCACCATGAATGCCGACATTGAGCCGGGAGCCGCCATCGTGACGGGTATTGAACAGGGCATCTACGCCGAGGTGGAACGCTCGCCCATCTTCGAGATGCGCAGCGACGCACCCGAGATTCAGAACCTGTGGAGCGACTTTTCGTGCCGCATGAACGAGGCCGACCTGAAGCGCGTGGCCAAGTCGGGATCCTTCTTCTGCTACTGTGCCGGCGTGGCCAGCTACATGCTGGAGTGGTACAAGGTGGGTGGCGTGAGCATCCGCATTACCGACATGACCCTGCCCATGAAAAGCGGCCTCTCTTCGTCGGCTGCTATCTGCGTACTCGTCGCGCGCGCGTTCAACTTATTATATAACCTGAACCTGAACACACTGGGCGAGATGAACATTGCCTATCTGGGCGAGTTGCGCACGTCGTCACGCTGCGGACGTCTGGACCAGGCTTGTGCCTTCGGCGTAAAGCCCAACCTCATGACCTTTGACGGTGACGAGATAGAGGTCCGTTCGCTCAACGTGAAGAAGCAACTCTACTGGGTCTTTGCCGACCTTTGTGCCGAGAAGGACACCATCAAGATACTGAGCGACCTGAACAAGGCATACCCCTTTGCCACCAACGACAAGGAACGCTTGCTGCACGAGGCCTTAGGCTCGAAGAACCAGGACATCGTCCGGCGAGCCATAGATTACATGGCCAAGGGCGATGCTGAGGCGTTAGGACGGCTGATGACCGAGACGGAAGAACTCTTCGACCGACAGGTGGCGCCTATGTCGGAGGCCCTTTGGGCACCAAAGCTGCACGAAGTGCTGCACGACCCGAAGATAGAGCCGCTCGTCTTTGGTGGAAAGGGCGTAGGGTCCCACGGCGACGGCTCGGTGCAGTTCCTGGCCCGCGACGAGGAGTCGCAGCTGGCCTTGATGGACTACTTGAACCAGCAGGGCATGAAGGCTTACAAACTGACCTTACACCCCGTGCATACCGTTCGTCGGGCCATTATTCCTGTGGCGGGTTTTGGCACGCGACTCTATCCTGCCACCAGGGCGCTGCGCAAGGACTTCTTCCCCATGCCTTGTCCTGACGGCAAGGTGCGTCCCGTCATCCTCATCCTGCTGGAAGAACTGGTAAAGAGTGGGGTAGAGGAGATCTGCCTCGTACTGGGCTCCGAGGAGGAGCGCATGCAGTATGCAGAGTTCTTTGAACGTCCGCTCTCTGAGGAGCATCTGCGTAAACTCAGCCCGGAGAACCGTGAGTACGAGAACCACATACTCGACATCGGCAAGCGTTTGCACTACGTCTATCAGCGTGAGAAGCGCGGGTTTGGACATGCCGTCTATCAGGCGGTCGATTTTACCCGTGGCGAACCCGTCCTCCTGCTGCTGGGCGATACGCTCTACCGAAGCCTCTCGAACAAACCCTGTGCCCTGCAGCTTATTGAGCAGTACGAGCGTTACAACCAGCTCATGGTGAGTATCCACCCCGTGCCCTTAGACCAGGTGAGCCACTATGGTATCCTGTCGGGAGTTTGGGAAGACAAGAACCAGACCATTCTCAACGTGGGCCAGATGACCGAGAAGCCCAAGTCGTCGTACGCTGAGGAGTATCTGGGCGTGCGAGACAGTGAGGGGTTGCACCACTACTACTCGGTCTTCGGACAGTACATTCTGACACAGGAGGTGTTCGAGCAGCTGGAGCGCGACATTCAGGACGCAGACCAAGCCGGAGACCATCAGCGCGAAATAGAGCTGACCACCGCCCTCGAGCGGGTAAGGCAGCAGAGCGGCATGGTAGGCGTGCAGCTGCGCGGAGAGATGTACGACATGGGCAACCCTGTCGCCTTCCGGCATGCGGTCATTAAGTATAGTGAGTAAAAAGATTTCGGATTATTTCGGTTGAAGACTTAGACGGTATTCGCTGGGTGACTGGCCAACTGCCCGCAGCAGAGTAGGCCGGAACCGCTAGTACGGTGGTGTGAGAGGACAAGTGAACACGAAAAGAGGTGAACACCTCTGATTAGTGTTCACCTCCTACTCGATTCCTTAGAGCATCTGCCACCATTTCTTCTTTTTCTTCGACCGGTTGTGATGTCGTTCGGCGCTGGAGTGGAAATCAAGGGCACCGTCTTCTTCGATAATGTCGTGCCAACTCTTACGTCGGCTGACCATGCGGTAGATGGTTCCCCAGTCGGGGAGCCCACCTACGTTGCGGTCGTCGATGAAGAGATCCACTTTCAGCTTGCGGCTGAAGTGTTGGTTGTTGTCAGTCGTTTCCTCCGGATAGTCACGGTTTACGGCATAGAACTCTACGCCCCGCTCGCGGCACCACGCTACGGCTTCCTCCAGCAACTCACCCTCGCGCACACTCCACAGAATCAGCTTGTGATGATCCTTGATGAGCATCTTCAGCGTGTCAATGGCGAAGGGTATCTCCTCGCCAATGGCCGGGTACTTATGCTCGACGATGGTTCCGTCGAAATCAACTGCTATAGTCATTACTTCTTGATAGATTTATCGTCCTTCTTTCCGTAGTGGCTGTTGGCATAGTTGCCATACGAACCATAGTTGCCGTAGCCGTAGCGGCCGTAAGCGCCGTACTTGCCGTAGCCGTAGCGACCGTACTTGCCGTAGCGGCCGTAGCCGTAGTAGTAGCGGTACTTCTTCTTCGACATATCGACACCGTTCAGCACGATGCACATGTTCTTCATCTTCTGCTCCTGACTGATGGTGTTGAGCATGGCGATGTTGGCCTTCGGCGTGTAGTCGGAGCGAACAATCATGACGTTCACATCGGCATACTTGGCTATCTGGAACGTATCGGTTACCAGTCCGACCGGGGCCGTGTCGAGGACGATGTAGTCGTACTCATCCTTCAAGAGGTCGATGACAGTCTTCAGGTTTTCGCGTGCCAGCAGTTCAGCGGGGTTGGGCGGAACCGGTCCGGCCAGGAGCAGGTCAAGATTGACGTTGACACCCGATGAGATAATCTGCGAGTTGACGTCGCTCATGGTGATGGTCTCCTTTTTCAGCAGGTTGGTAATACCCAGGTCACGGTTCTTGATGTCGAAGAGGCGACCCAGTGCCGGCTTACGGATGTCAAGACCCAGCAGAATGACCTTCTTGCCCAGCAGGGCAAAGCTGACAGCCAGGTTGGCGGCGTTGAACGTCTTACCCTCACCCGACGTTGACGACGAGAACAGAATGACCTTCTGCTTGTCGGTCATCATGAACTGGATGTTCGTACGCATCGAGCGGAATATCTCGTCAATCTGGTCGTTCTGGTTCTCGTGTACCACGATGCCGGCTGCCGTCTTGGCACTCTCGCTGGCAACGGCCACCTCGGCTACGAGCGGCAGCTTGGTCAGGCGGGCAACGTCGTCCGGTCCTTCAACTTTATACTTCAGGAACTGCAGCAGGTAAATAATGACCATCGGCAGACCAACGCCAAGGATGAGTGAGATGAGCAGGATAATCAGGTTCTTGGGGCTCACCTTGCCTAAGTAGTTAGGCTTGTCGATGAGCTTACCCTTGTCGGCTGTAGCGGCCAGCTCGATGGAGTTTTCCTCACGTTTCTGGAGCAACAACAGGTACAGGCCAGACTTTACTTCCTGCTGACGGCCTATCTCGGTGAGCACGCGCTCCTGAGCAGGCGTACTGCTGATGCGGCCCTGATACATGCTGTACTGGCTGCTGATGCTCTGGCGCTTGATGTCGGCCGAGCGGTGAGCCTGCGTCAGCGAGGTGCGGATGGAGCGCTGCAGCTCGTCGAGCGTGCTGGTCAGCGTCATGACTTGCGGAGCATTCTCGGAAGCTGAGCGCAGCAAGCGGTTACGGTCCTGAACGGCCTTGTTGTAGTCGTTGATGAGACCTACCGATGCAGCATCGCTAAGACCTACGCCCGACGGCATAATCTGGTACTTGTTAGAGGGGTTATCTACGTACTCGCGCATGTAGTCAATCATCTGAATCTGTGCGTTTACCTGCGACAGCTGGTCGCTGAATTCGCCTGAACGCTGCACGGCCTGGCCGGCGTCAATGGTCATGCTGGTCACGTTATGGCTACGCTTGAAGCTCTCCAGCTGACCTTCCGTCAGACCCAGTTCGGCATTAATCTTCTCCATACGCTCGTTGATGAACTGCTCGGTCTTACGGGCTATCTCGTTCTTGTCGGCATTAGCCTGTCCGTTGTAGCATCCGGCCAGCTCGGTCAGGAAGTCCTGGGCACGCTGGGCATTGATGTCACGCACGGTAAGCAGGGCGATAGTGGTAAGCTTCGAAGTAGGCTCCACCGTGAGGTTGTTCACCCATCGCGTAGCTACCATTGACACTGGAGATATGTTGACGTGCAGGCTGGTGCCATCCTCCAACTGTTTGCCAGGACCCTTGGTAAAGGTCAGCGTACCGGCAGAAATCTTGCGTACGGAGGGGAAGGCGTTAAACGATGTCTCGAAGGGATGCTCTTGATTCTGCGGTCCAACGACCATACCCTTCACCTTGTACTCCTTGGCCTCCTTGGTGATGGTCATGTTGATGATGCGCAGCGTGTCATCCATCTTGCCCAGACTCAGCGGGTCAATGTCAACATTGATAGGCTGCGTCTTGTACATGAAGATCTTCTTCACTCGGCCGTCAGAATAGTAATCGGTGTAGATCTTAAGGTTCTTCACCGCCTCTTCGGCCAGAATCTTACTCTGCAGAATCTCAATCTCGTTCTCGATACCGTTACTGTTCGACATGAAGCCTAAGTCCTTCATGTTGGCCAGCATCTGGTTGCTACGGCGGTTACGTGAGTCCTCGTCCTTGATGAGCATCTTCACCGACACCTGATAAACGGGCGTCGTATAGCGCAGGTAGATCATTGCGCCAAAGAAGAAGATGAGGATGGACAAAACGAACCACTGCCAGTTCAGCACCACCATGGTAAAGATGGTTCTGAAGTCGAACGACGATTCCTCCTCGTTCTGAACAATTGGGTCAATGTTCTCAACTGTCTCTACTTTCTTGTTTTCTTCCATTTTGTTATTATGTATAGTTTTTTACCTTATTTTATGTGTTATTGCTCTGCCAGCTGCATGAGGTACTGTCCGTAGCTGTTCTTAATCATGGGGCGTGCAGCCTCCTTCAGCTGTTCGCGCGTTATCCAGCCACGCTTGAAGGCTATTTCCTCTAAACAGGCTACCTTCAGCCCTTGGCGTTTCTCAATGACCTCGATGAAGGTCGAAGCCTCGCTCAGGCTGTCGTGCGTGCCCGTGTCCAACCAGGCAAAGCCGCGCTGCAGTGTCTGAACCTTCAGCTGTTTGCGTCTGAGGTACTCCTGATTGACGGTTGTAATCTCCAGCTCGCCGCGAGCACTGGGCTTGATGTTCTTGGCTATCTCCACCACGCTGTTCGGGTAGAAGTATAGCCCCACCACGGCGTAGTTCGACTTCGGGTGCTCGGGCTTTTCCTCAATGCTCAGGCAGTTACCCTCCTGGTCAAACTCTGCCACACCGTAACGCTCGGGGTCGTTGACATAGTAGCCGAACACCGTAGCCTGACCGTGCTTCTCGGCATTTTCCACACTCTGGCGCAACAGGCCGGAGAAGCCGCTGCCGTAGAAGATGTTGTCACCCAGGACCAGACAGGCACAGTCGTCGCCAATAAACTTCTCGCCGATGATAAACGCCTGAGCCAAACCATCGGGCGACGGCTGCTCGGCATACTCAAACCTAACACCTAAGTCTTCGCCGCTGCCTAACAGTCGGCGGAATCCTGGCAGGTCGTGAGGTGTACTGATAATCAGTATCTCACGAATACCGGCAAGCATCAAGGCCGAGATTGGATAGTAAATCATCGGCTTGTCGAATATGGGTATCAGTTGCTTGCTAATGCCCTTCGTAATGGGGTAGAGGCGCGTACCGCTTCCCCCTGCTAAAACTATTCCCTTCATGATATAACGTTATAATCAGGGTGCAAAGGTATAAAATATTTGCGAAATAAAGTGTATGAATTAAGTATTTTTTTGTACCTTTGCACCGATTTTTAATAAAAGACCCATTCACGAACAAATAAATAGAAGGATAAATGACATTTTTTTCAAAACTTTTCGGACGTAAAGATTCCGAAGAAACCCAGAAAACGGGTGGCATGGAAGACTTCATGACACTCATCCGAGTATATTTTCAGGCAGTGATGGCTGCCGACCTCGGTATCACCAACCTGGCAGCGCTTCCCGACCTGCGCGTCTTCAAGACCACGCTCCGTGTGCCCACCGTCAACAACAAACTGGGCATTGGCGAGAAGAACCGTTGCAAGAAGATGCTCAAAGACATCTACGAAATGGACGACAACTTCTTCAAGGAGATAGACCAGAGTATCAAGAAGCGTTGCCGCAAGCTGCAGGACGTACAGCCGTACATGCTTCAGTTTCAGGCTTATACCAACGACCTGCTCATGCTTGTTACGAACCTCATGAAGTACAAGCTGCGCATTCCCAGCATGTTCAAGAAGACGCTCTACACTGCAACAGAGCAGACCGTCAACGACATCTTCACCAAAAACGACTTTAAGGACGCCGGAGTCATGAAGACGGCCGTGGGCATACGCGAATTGTCCCGCCGCCTGGGCTTTACGCCGCAGTGGACGACAGACTTCGTTTATAAGGTCGTCATGCTTGCAAAGAGAGAGCCGCGCCCCAAAGACGAGGATGTAAACGCTAAAAAATCATAAAAAAAAGGGCTTAATTCGTGAATCGTAATTCGTAATTCACAAATAAAACGTACCTTTGTAGAAACTAACGAGTTAAGCTATGGTCTCTAATGAGAAAGTTTTAAAGGACTTCGAGACGCGCGTACGCCAGATGCTGCTTCGTTTCCAACAGCTGAAGAAGGAAAACGAAGACCTGTACGTCATGCTGGAACAGAACGAGCGCGACATCAACGAACTCCGTGATAAGCTGGAACAGAAGGGGCGTGACTATGACTCGCTGAAAATGGCCAAGATGATTGAGATAACCGACGGCGACCTGGAGGGAGCCAAAGCCCGATTGTCAAGGCTGATACGAGAAGTAAACAAGTGCATTGCTATTCTGAGTGACGCTAAATAACTTAAGAAGCGATGGCAGAGACGAACAACGAGAAACTACATATCAGGCTACGCATATACGACGAAGTCATCTCGGTTACCGTGAACCGCGATGAGGAGGAGTACTACCGTGCAGCAGAGAAGCTTATTAATGCGCGATACAATGGCTACGCACAAGCCTACAAGGGCCGTAAGAGCGATCACACCATAGCGCTTATGACCCTGCTTGACGTGGCTCTTTTGTACCAGAAGGAGCGCAGCCATAATGATACCTCACCTTATGATAATGTTCTCAAACGCCTCACTGCTGAGATAGAAAGCGCACTTGGAGAGAAAGGTTCTGAGAACATTAACAAATAAATATATATAAATAAGGTATTATGGATTTATTTCTTATTATAGCCATTGTTGTCGCACTCGCCTTGGGTGTCGGCGTAGGCTACATGATTTTCCGTTACGTCGTAAAAGGAAAATATAACGAGATGATAGAAGCGGCCAACAAAGAAGCCGATGTGATTAAGGAAAAGAAACTTCTTGAAGTCAAGGAGAAGTTCCTCAACAAGAAGAGCGAGCTGGAAAAGGAGGTGCAGCAGCGCAACCAGCACATTCAGCAGAGCGAGAACCGCCTGAAGCAGCGCGAAATGTCGCTCAATCAGCGACAGGAGGAACTGGGACGTCGAAAGAACGACCTGGACAACCAGCAGACCCGCATTGACAACGAGAAGAAAATGCTCACGCTGAAGCACGAGGAACTGGAGAAGATGCAGCTGCAGGAGCGCGCCAAGCTCGAGGAACTCTCCGGACTCAGTGCCGACGAGGCCAAGACGCGCCTGGTGGAGTCGCTCCGCGAGGAAGCCAAGACCGATGCGCAGGCTTACATCAACGAGATTATGGACGAGGCCAAGCTCAATGCCAATGCACAGGCCAAGAAGATTGTCATTCAGACTATTCAGCGCGTGGCTACCGAAACGGCTGTCGAGAACAGCGTGTCGGTGTTCCACATTGACAACGACGATGTGAAAGGCCGCGTCATTGGTCGTGAGGGCCGTAACATCCGAGCCCTTGAGGCTGCCTGCGGCGTGGAAATCGTGGTCGATGATACGCCTGAGGCCATTGTCATTTCGGCTTTCGACCCCATTCGTCGTGAAACGTGCCGCCTAGCCCTGCACCAGCTGGTAGCTGACGGCCGCATCCACCCTGCCCGCATCGAGGAGGTAGTGGCCAAGGTGAAGAAACAGCTGGAGAACGAGGTTATTGAGATAGGTAAGCGCACCACTATCGACCTGGGCATTCATGGTTTGCACCCCGAACTGATACGCATTATCGGTAAGATGAAGTACCGCTCTTCTTACGGCCAGAACCTCTTGCAGCACGCCCGCGAGACGGCTAACCTTTGTGCCGTCATGGCTGCCGAACTGGGTCTGAACCCCAAGAAGGCCAAGCGTGCCGGACTGTTGCACGACATCGGCAAGGTGCCCGACGAGGAGTCTGAACTGCCCCACGCCATCTATGGTGCCAAGCTGGCCGAGAAGTATAAGGAGAAACCCGACATCTGCAACGCCATTGGTGCCCACCACGACGAGATGGAGATGCAGACCCTTTTGGCCCCCATTGTTCAGGTGTGCGACGCCATCAGCGGTGCACGTCCTGGTGCTCGTCGCGAAATTGTCGAGGCTTACATCAAGCGACTCAACGACCTCGAGGCCATCGCCATGTCTTATCCCGGCGTTACCAAGACCTATGCCATTCAGGCCGGTCGTGAGCTGCGCGTCATTGTGGGTGCTGACAAGATGGACGATGCTGAGACCGAAGCACTCTCTGGCGAGATAGCCAACAAGATTCAGACGGAGATGACTTATCCCGGACAGGTTAAGATTACCGTTATCCGCGAAACGCGCTCCGTGGCCTACGCCAAGTAAACAAGTCCTTCCCTCTTTTTCGTATGGAAACAGAAAGAGCCCGCCGCTGTGTTATTTGCCAGTGGCGGGCTCTTTGATTTTTGACCTTTGACCTTCGACCTACCTCGCTACCACATACTTGTGCAGCGTCTGGCGTACGGCTCCCGGACCGGCAAAGAGCTCCTTCACCATGCCCTCAATCTGCTCGCCAAGACCTGCCTCGTAGAGGTTGACGCCGAAGATGTCCTGACGCGAGTAGAGCTTGTGGAGCACGCTCCAGTCCTGTTCGGCCTTGCCAATCTCTAAGGGAGCCACGATTTGCTGCAGCTCTTCCAGCAGCGGGTCGGGTGACGGTTCAAACGGTGTCAGGTCGTCCTTCAGACCTTTCAGGTAGCGGGCGTAGCCGGCCAGCGTCAGCGGAATGAGCACCAGATTCTGCATGTCGAGTCCACGGGCCACATACTTCTTGATGGTCTCACCGAAACGGATGGGCAGCTTCTGCGAGGTGTCCATGGCGATGCGCTGCGGCGCGTCGGGCATGAAGGGGTTAGGCAGTCGGCGGTTGATGACGGCACCAATGAACTCATAGGGGTTCAGCACGCCCGGGTCAACCACTACGGGCATAGCCTCCATGTAACCAATCTTCTGGATGAACGGGCGCAGGTCCTCGTCCTTCATCTCGGCAGAGATGAGCGTATAGTCCAGCATGCAGCCATAGATGCTCATGGCGGTGTGCAGCGGGTTCAGACAGGTGGTCACCTTCATGGTCTCCACCTTATCGACCGTCTCGCGGGTGGTATAGAGGGCACCGCCCAAGTCTAACGGCGGACGGCCATTGGTGTAATGGTCCTCAATGACCAGATACTGCACCTCCTCGGCATTCACGAAGGGTGCCGTGAACGTGTGCTTCTCGGTCTCAATGTAGTTATTGTCCTCAAAGCCGTCGGCCTCTAAGAGTTCCTTCACCTTCTGGTGCGGGCGCGGGGTAATCTTGTCAATCATCGACCAGGGGAAGGTCACCTTCGTCTCATCCTTCAGGTAGTCCAGGAAAGCCTGTGGCACCAGCCCGTTCTTCACCCAGCGCTCAGCGTATGCCATGATGCCGGCCTTCACCTTGTCGCCGTTGTGCGAGCAGTTGTCCATGGACTGGATGGTGAGAGCCCCACCTACGGCCCCCGAGGGGGCTTCTAATGCAAGCCAACGTTCGTAGAGCAACTCACACACCTTACCCATGGCGAATTTGGGGCCTCCGGAAGTTCCCACTCGTGGGGAGACAGGGCGGGCTTCCAGGTCTGCCTCATTAAACGTGTAGCCCTTCTCGGTAATGGTGAACGAAATCATCTGCAGGCTCGGGCTGCAGAAAATCTCCACCAGACGGTTCCAGTCAGTGAACTGCGGGTCGGCCTTCAGTGCCTCGGTAATGCTGGCAATCACCTTCTTCTCTATGTTGCCGTCGCTCTGCAGCGACACCAGCAGCGAAAGGTTGTCGTAGGGTGCATAGGCCTTGTCGATGACCTCGAAGTCGAAGGTCTCGGCCACGATGACACCGCGGTCGTACTTTCCCGTGTTCAGCGCGTCGTTGAGTATGGCAGCGGGAAAGGCCCTGAAGATGTTTCCACCGCCGAAGTGCACCCACGTGGGCTCCTTCGCCGTCTTCTCGCGCACTGCCTTGATGTCAAACTTCGGGAGCTGGTATCCTTTCTGCTCCCACTCTGCGGCATTCAACTGGCCGTTCAGTATGTCTGCTAACTTCATAATAGCTCTAATAGTTTTTAAATTATTAGTGTTTATTGATGGACGCAAAGATAATACTTTATATTGGAACTTCCAAAGAAAAACAGCAAATTGTTGTAATTTACACAAACAAAAAAGCCTCCCCCCGCAGGGGAAGGCCATTCAGAGAGAACAACTTTTCAGTTATTAGGGCTCCTTGTCTTCCGAGATGATAGCCGAATAAACGGGGACCTGCACTTCCTTGCCTTTGTGGCGAATGGTCTTGTAGGTCACCTCGTAAGCCTTGCGGAGGATGCACTTCTCAAGGAACTTACGGCTGGTGATGCGCTCGAACTTCTCGTTCTCAGGAATGAAGCGGATGTGAACACCCACCACGTTCTCTTCCACGTTGAAGTCAGTAGCACTCTCTGCACCGCCGGTAGTGTTCTCGATGGTGGGACGGAAGGTTCCGAAACCGTCAATCTTCACGCCCTGGCCCTCGGTAATCTTCTCCAGCGTTGCGGTGATGACGCTCTTCACTACGCCCTCCATGGTGTCCACCGTGTAGGGGGAGCCATGGCTGGCAATGTGGAGGCAGATTCCACGAAGGTTGACGGGCTCCTTGTAGTGGATGCGTGCAAAACTCTTTCCGTAATTGTCGGACTTCTCGTTGTTGTTGGTGTAGATGTCAAGATCTACGATAGTCTGTTGTGTAGCCATAATTAATAATGTTTTTAAAGAGTGAATAAAATGTTGTTTCTGACTATTGTCGGTGCAAAGTTCCGAAAATAGAAACAAATATTTTGTACATCTCGTACATTTTTTTCAAGTGAACGAAATGTACAAAAAAATAGCCCAAAATAATCTCGCTAAAAGTTGCTTCGTTCCAGATTATTTCGTAACTTTGGATAAAATCGCAAACCTTTTGTAAATAAAGGCAGTTCCAAGGATTGAGAAAAATCTGGGTTCTTGCTTAGGCAAGCGGCAAAGCCGAGCGACGAACTGGCAACGGTTCTCATTTCCTCATTCTGCCGTGATTTGC
>ODAJ011869988.1_pt1 | contig 39215 bp, 37 predicted proteins | sample 1539241 | NCBI WGS metagenome assembly ODAJ01 (sample SAMN02144231, study PRJEB22623) | gut metagenome | biome: sheep rumen | host: Ovis aries | place: New Zealand
GTATCATGGGCGGCGGTTTCGGCGGCTGTACCATTAACCTAGTGGCTGATGAACTTGCTCCCAACTTCAAGAAAGCAGTTGTTGAGAAGTTCGAGAAGAAGTATGGCAAGAAGCCTATCGTCATCGACGTTGTTATTGGTGACGGCTCACGTAAGCTCTGCTAATCTCTCTAATTAACAAAATAAGGAATCCCCGCTGCGGACACTTGCTCCACAGCGGGGATTTATTATATCATCGAATTTGCGACCAATAATGATACGGTAGCTATCCCAAACAGAGGGCTGAAATAATATTTGAAAGTATTATCAAATAAAGCATTGAAGATAGTTGAAAATCTGCACAGAATTTCATAATTTTGCAGACAGAAAAAACAGATAAATAAAAGATATCACAATGAATAGTATTCAAACAATGAATCGTGCAGCCGACAACATACGTATCCTGGCTGCTGCGATGGTGGAAAAAGCAAAGAGCGGACACCCCGGTGGTGCAATGGGCGGTGCAGACTTCATCAACGTATTATACAGCGAATATCTGCAGTTCGACCCTAAGAACCCCACTTGGATGGGACGCGACCGTTTCTTCCTGGATCCCGGACACATGTCACCCATGCTTTATGCTGAACTGACACTTATTGGCAAATACACAATGGAGGAGGTGATGCAACTACGTCAATGGGGCTCCCCTACTCCCGGACATCCCGAAGTTTGCTATGAGCGTGGTATCGAAAACAGTTCTGGTCCTCTGGGACAAGGACACACCTATGCCGTTGGCGCTGCAATAGCAGCAAAGTTCCTGGCAGCAAAGACAGGGAACCCAACCTTCGAGAAAGAAACTATCTATGCATATATCAGCGACGGTGGCATTCAGGAGGAGATTAGCATGGGAGCTGCACGAATTGCAGGCACCCTGGCACTTGATAACCTTATCATGTTCTACGACTCAAATGACATTCAACTGTCAACAGAGACAAACGTAGTAATGAACGAGGACACCGCAGCCAAATATCGTGCATTGCATTGGGAGGTTATCGAAATCGACGGAAACAACGTAGAGCAAATACGTTCTGCCATAGAGAAGGCAAAGAATGTAAAAGACAAGCCTACCCTCATTATTGGTAAATGCGTAATGGGCAAGGGTGCCAAGAAGGCAGACGGAACAAGCTACGAGCACAATTGCAGTACTCACGGTGCACCTTTAGGCGGCGATGCTTACCGTAACACCATCAAGAATCTGGGAGGAGACCCAGACGATCCATTCGTAATATGGCCTGAAGTACAGGAGATATACAATGCCCGTATGAAGGAACTGGAAGGTATTGTTGCTAAACGTCACCAGGAGGAAGCTAACTGGGCAGAGAAGAATATCGAGAAGGCTAATCAACTGAAGGACTGGTTTGCCAATAAGATTCCCGCTATCGACTGGGACAGCATCCAGCAAAAGCCCAACGATGCTACACGTAACGCATCCAGCGCCTGTCTGAGTCTGTTGGCTAAGCAGGTACCCAATATGATTGTTTCATCTGCAGACCTCTGCAATTCAGACAAGACTGACGGATTCATCAAGGGAGGTGCCAGCGACATCACAAAAGAAAACTACGGAGGTGGTTTCCTGCAGGCTGGTGTAGCCGAACTGACAATGGCATGCTGCTGTATTGGTATGGCCCTTCATGGCGGAGTAATTGCTGCATGCGGAACATTCTTTGTATTCAGCGATTACATGAAGCCCGCCATCCGTATGGCTGCACTTATGGAACTGCCAGTCAAGTTCATCTGGACTCACGATGCATTCCGCGTAGGCGAAGACGGACCTACTCACGAACCCGTAGAACAAGAGGCACAGATTCGTCTCATGGAGAAACTGAAGAATCATAGCGGTCGTAACTCTATGCTTGTCCTTCGTCCTGCAGATACAAATGCTACTACAGTATGCTGGAAACTGGCTATGGAGAATACAAAGACTCCCTCTGCTCTTATTCTCAGCCGTCAGACTATAGAAAATCTTCCCGAAGGAACACCATATGAGAACGCAAAGTTCGGCGCATACATTACAGCAGAAAGCGACGATACATTCGATGTGGTTCTGGTTGGTAACGGTTCAGAGGTAAGTACTCTTGTTGCAGGCGCACGCCTACTTCGCAAAGACGGAATAAAGGTACGAATCGTAAGCGCTCCAAGCGAAGGACTCTTCCGCGAGCAGACTCCGGAATATCAGAATGAGATAATCCCCGCAGGAAGCAAGGTATTCGGTCTTACAGCTGGATTGCCCGTCAACTTACAGGGCTTCTTAATTGGCGCTCACCCCAGTAGCCGTATATGGGGCCTCGAGAGCTTTGGTTTCTCTGCTCCCTACAAGGTTCTTGACCAGAAACTTGGATTCAATGCAGAGAACGTCTACAATCAGGTAAAAGAATTACTTCAGGCATAATCGAATATGAAAATAGGACTTGCCAGCGACCACGCTGGATTCGCTCTTAAAGAGCATGTGAAAGAATACCTGACATCCAAAGGTATGGAGTTTGAGGATTTCGGCACATATAGCGAGGAAAGTTGCGACTATCCCGATTTCGGACACGCATTAGGTTCTGCTATCGATGCAGGAACAGTATATCCCGGTATAGCTATTTGCGGAAGCGGAGAAGGCATTAGCATGACGCTCAACAAACATAAATCTGTAAGAGCCGGATTATGTTGGATTCCTGAGATTGCACATCTTATCCGTCAGCATAACGATGCCAATGTCTTGGTTATGCCCGGACGATTCATCAACAATGACGAAGCCGATGCGATTATGGACGAGTTCTTCGCAACACCCTTTGAAGGAGGACGTCACCAGAAACGCGTTGACAAGATTCCATGTTAATGGATTAGGGAATACGGATTAGAGATTAGAACAACATAACATGAAAGGGCTGGAAAATTCCAGCCCTTTCATTATTATAATGAAATAAAATTTACTTGTCCAGCACACAATACTTCGAACTGTTGCTTTTATACTCAGGAACGATCTCCTTCATAATCTTAACGATATTCATATCGTCAAAGTCCCCTGCAGCCTTAATCAGACGATCCTCGTCGGCACATACAGCACTGTAGTCGTATTCGCGAACAGAGGCTATCATAATCTTGGGATGTATGGTAGGCTTTGTGCTTTCCATATCCGACAACACCTCTTCGTAAAGCTTCTCACCATCTCTAAGACCTGTGAACTTGATGTCGACATTCTTGGCACCAGATAGTTTAATCATACGCATTGCCAGGTCTGCAATACGTACAGGCTTACCCATATCGAAGACAAATATCTCGCCTCCCTTACCCATTGTACCAGCTTCAAGAACAAGCTTACATGCTTCTGGAATAAGCATGAAGTAACGGATAATATCAGGATGAGTAACCGTTACGGGACCACCCATCTTTATCTGCTCCTTGAAAATGGGAATAACGGAACCATTAGAACCAAGGACATTACCAAAACGTGTTGTCACGAACTGAGTGATAGGCTTCTCCACATCTTCTGCCACAGCAATCGGACAGGTGTCCTCAGCAATAGTCTTGTTCAGAGACTGACAATATATCTCACAGATACGCTTAGAACATCCCATAACGTTGGTGGGGTTCACAGCCTTATCCGTAGAAATCATCACAAACTTCTTGGTGCCATACTTAACAGCCAGGTCGGCTATTACATGCGTACCATATATATTATTGCGTACAGCTTGTCCAGGATTATCTTCCATCATAGGCACATGTTTGTATGCAGCTGCGTGGAAAACATAATCAGGACGATGATCGGAGAATATCTTCTCCATATGTTTCTTATCTGTTATACTCGTAACAATGGTAAAGGACTTGATATTGGGGAACTCACGCTCCATTGTCAAACGAACCTCATGCATGGGCGTTTCTGCTTGATCTATCAGCACCATCTCAGACGGGTTATAGATAGCAATTTGTTTTACCATCTCACTTCCTATAGATCCTGCCGCACCTGTAATCAAGATTACCTTTCCTGTAAGTAGCTGTCCTATGGCATCCATGTTAACCTCAATTTTGTTTCGAGGCAGCAAATCCTCTATATCAACCTCCTGCAGATGCTGATGCTGCAAATCTGTCTGGCCATTCCATTCCTCAGCCTGAGGAATCATCATTATCTTGATTTCGTTAGCAATCAATTCATTGATTAACTCCTCACGAGTACGGAAATGTTCAACTTCCAAGGGACTGACAATCAGAATCTCAGCCCCTTTCTCCTTCATGTGATTAATCAGGCGAGGACTATCATGATGTACAAGAGCGCCCATCAGATACTCTGAATACTTGTATTCATCGGGAGTGACAAAACCAACCACCTTATATTGCATAGGATTTTGGTTCTGGATACTCTTTGCCAAGCCTACTCCACCAGCATGAACACCATAGATGAATACACGTTTTGTATATGAATCCATCCTGAAGAAATCATACATGATCTTCACGCAGACGCGTACAGCAGCCATGAACATTGTTACCACAATAAATAGACCTATACACTCTGATATAGTGAAGGGTTCGATGTTACTTATATCGGTTTCATCAATAAGATAACATGCCAGATATGATATGATTGTTGCACATAGATTGGCAGAGACCAAGTGCTGAAGGTCTATAAATGACGAATATCTGACAATACCGGAATAAGTATGGAAAAGCCTAAAGAAAACGATGAAGAAAGGTATCAGGAATAGAAGCCTATATGTCATAGGCCACATTTCCTCAAGGAATGCTAAACTGTCAAGATGCAGGAAATATACTACATATCCTGAAAATAGGACTATAAAACAATCCAATAGTAACAACCCCCAATAAGGCAACGCCTTCTTGGAGAAGTACCAATTAGTTAGGGAAGATAACCATTTCATCTTATTTGCGCATTAACTTAGTCTATAATATTGATTTTTAAGGCGTTCCCCCCCCGCAAAATGCGGAGGGGAAGAAGGAAAGGTATATTTATTCCCATTCAATTGTCGAGGGTGGCTTAGAAGAGATGTCGTAACAAACTCTATTTACGCCCTTAACCTTATTGATTATTTCTGTACTTACTTTTGCCATAAAGTCATATGGGAGATGTGCCCAGTCTGCTGTCATGGCATCTGTACTGGTTACAGCACGCAGAGCAACGGGATTCTCGTATGTACGCTCATCACCCATCACACCTACGCTGCGAACGTCTGAAAGTAGGATTGTACCTGCCTGCCAGATCTGGTCATACAGGCTAACCTCAATCTCTCCGTTCTTCATGTCTGCAGGAACACCTGCTGCCAAGACTCTGCGTGCTTCCTCGCCACTCAGCTTAACCTTGTAATCACGAAGGCCACGGATATAGATATCATCTGCATCCTGCAAGATACGTACCTTTTCGCGAGTGATAGCACCAAGAATACGAACAGCCAATCCTGGGCCGGGGAAGGGATGACGAGTAATCAGATGCTCGGGCATTCCCAATTCACGTCCTACTCGACGAACCTCGTCCTTGAACAACCACTTCAAGGGTTCGCAAAGAGAAAGATGCATTTCCTCTGGCAAACCACCCACATTGTGGTGACTCTTAATAACCTTACCTGTGATGTTCAAACTTTCGATTCGGTCAGGATAAATAGTTCCCTGTGCCAGCCATTTGGCATCGGTAATCTTTCTTGCCTGCTCGTTGAAGACCTCGATGAAATCGCGGCCGATAATCTTACGCTTCTTCTCAGGCTCTGTAACACCATCAAGGTCAGAAAGGAACTTCTCACTGGCATCTACGCCAATAACATTCAGTCCCAAGCACTCGTAATCGCGCATTACATCAGTAAACTCGTTCTTACGGAGCATACCATGATCCACAAAGATACAAGTCAACTGACTTCCGATTGCTCTGTTCAACAGAACAGCACAAACGCTACTGTCAACACCGCCTGAGAGTCCCAGGATAACACGGTCTGTTCCTATTTGTTCACGCAACTCGCGTACAGTTGTTTCAATATAATTGGCAGCTGACCAGTCCTGTCTGCCGCCACAGACATCCACAACAAAGTTCTTCAGCAACAGCGTTCCCTGTACACTATGGAACACTTCAGGATGGAACTGAACACCAAATACAGGCTTGCCACCATTAAATGATGGAATGAAATAGGCTGCATTCTTCACCTGAGGAGTGCTGGCAGCTATCTGAGCACCTGTAGGAATAGCTGTTATGGTGTCTCCATGAGACATCCATACCTGGCTATTATCATCGAAGCCACGGAACAGAGCGCATTCCTTATTAATTGTTGTCAGGTTCTGACGACCGTATTCGCGACTACCTGCAGGTTCGACATTTCCACCATTATTATAGGAAATGTATTGAGCGCCATAGCAGATTCCCAGAACCGGGAGTTTTCCCATAAACTGGCTTAAATCAACCTTAAAGGCCTCTGGGTCATAAACACTAAAGGGACTGCCAGAGAGGATAACGCCTATCACATCTGGGTCGCCAACTGGAAATTTGTTGTAAGGGAGAATCTCACAGAACGTATCTAATTCACGAAGTCTTCTTGCTATAAGCTGTGTTGTCTGTGAGCCAAAATCAAGGATTATAATCTTTTGTTGCTGCATATGCGGCTTAATTTCTTTATTATTCACCTTTGCAAAGGTACGACAAAGATTCTAAACATTGTTAAAAAACATGTTTTTTTTCGAAAAACAAACAACTTTTCTGACTAATTGTAGTTTTACTCCACAAAAATAAGTATTTTTGCGAAATATATAACGAAATAAATTTAAGTATGGATTCAAAACACAAAAACGACACTATTGTAATCATTCCAACATATAACGAGAAGGAAAACATAGAAGCCATCATCAGGGCTGTCACAAGCCTCGAGAAGGGGTTCGATGTACTTATCATAGACGACGGGAGTCCTGACGGAACAGCTCAGATTGTCAAAGATCTGATGAGTTCCGAATTCCAAGACCGTCTTTTTCTTATAGAACGTAGTGGAAAGCTTGGCCTAGGAACCGCTTATATCAGAGGTTTCAAATGGGCTATTGAAGAGAAATACGACTACATCATCGAGATGGACGCCGACTTCAGTCACAATCCCGCAGACCTTCCACGTCTCTATGCTGCATGCCACGATGAGGGAGCCGATGTTTCCGTAGGAAGCCGTTACGTTACAGGTGTTAACGTCGTTAACTGGCCTATAGGACGTGTACTGATGAGCTACTATGCCTCGGCATACGTTCGAACAGTCTTAGGAATCTCTCTGCGAGACACAACAGCAGGTTTTGTATGCTACAAACGTCAAGTGCTCGAAGCCATTGACCTCGACAATATCCGTTTCAAGGGATATGCATTCCAGATTGAAATGAAGTATACTGCCGTCCGTTTGGGATTCAAGGTTAAGGAGGTCCCCGTTATATTCGTAAACCGCGAATTGGGAACAAGCAAGATGAGTGGCGGCATATTTGGCGAAGCCCTCTTTGGAGTCATGAAACTAAGATTGGGAAAAGTCAGAAAGAAGGCTTAAATGAATTTCGAAATCAAAGATGTTGTCGTTGTCAACGAAGGGGAGCAGTTTCTTGGCTCTGTCTTTGTTGAGGACGGCATTATAACTAAAATCACAAAATCTTCTTATCCCATAGATGAGGAGGCAGAAAGCGAAAGGCTATACCTTCTTCCTGGCGTAATCGATGACCATGTGCATATGCGTGACCCAGGTCTTACGCATAAAGCCGACATGGACACAGAAACTCGAGCAGCAGCTGCCGGAGGTGTTACAACCGTACTTGACATGCCCAACGTGTCACCCCAGACAACCACCCTGCCCCTTCTGGAAGAACGATACAAGATGGCAGCTGAGAAGTGTCACGTCAATTACGGCTTTTTCTTAGGTGCAACGAACAACAATATTCAGGAAATCCGCAACGTTGACCCGCACCGTGTTCCAGGTGTCAAACTCTTCATGGGAAGCAGTACTGGCAATATGCTGGTTGACAAGGAAGAAGCCCTCAGAGACATCTTCCAACATTGCCCCACATTATTAATGACGCATTGCGAGGATACGAACCGTATCAACCAACGCATGACAGAGTTTAAATCGATGTATGGCGATGATCCTGCTGTTATCCATCACCCTGAAATACGCGATGCCAAGGCTTGCTACCAAAGTACAGAGTTGGCCGTCCGCCTTGCAAAGGAGACTGGAGCTCGACTGCATGTAGCCCACTTGACGACAGCATGTGAACTGAATCTGTTCACGCCTAACGACAAACAGATAACAGCCGAGGCCTGCGTAGCTCATCTTCTCTTCTGCAATCAGGATTACCAACATCTAGGCGCACGCATCAAATGTAATCCTGCCATCAAGAGTTCAGAAGACAGGCAGGCACTCCGACAGGCACTCTCCGATGGCAGAATCGCCGTTGTAGGAACAGACCATGCACCCCATCTTCTGAGCGAGAAAGAAGGCGGATGCTGCAAGGCCATGAGTGGTATGCCCATGGTGCAGTTCAGTTTGCCTGCTATGCTAAGCCTAGTGGACGAAGGAGTCCTAACCATTGAGCGTATGGTAGAACTCATGTGCCACAATCCTGCCCAACTCTTTGGAATAGAAAAGCGTGGCTTCATCAGGGAGGGATACCATGCCGACCTTACATTGGTTCGTGCCAATAGTCCTTGGCAAGTAAACAAGGGTGTTATACAGAGCCGTTGCGGCTGGAGTCCATTAGAAGGAAAGACCTTCAACTGGAAAGTCTGCCAGACATACGTCAACGGTCGGCTTGTCTGGGATGGCAAGCAGATTAACCCGAGTATTCTGGGACAAGCTGCAAGATTCAATTCATAGGCTGACACAACATTAATTTATCATATAATCCCTTTTCTCTATATAGGCTTTCGAAACTATCATAGTTAACAGATGATAGCATCATAAAAAGCAAGCACTACTATAGGAAAAAGGGATTTTCTATGGAATAAAACATTCTAATATGGCTTACAAAAATTATTTTCAAGCTTTGAAAATATATTTTCATGACTTGATAATTTATTTTCAAACTTTGATTATATATTTTCAAAGCTTGAAAATAGTTTTATCACGTAGAATTAAAACTTTTACTACTAAGACAAGAAGAATTTCTGCTATAGCCTGAAGAACTTTTGCAGGGAGTCGGCAGACACCCCTCTGCGCTTGGCATAATCCTGTAGCTGGTCCTCTCCTACCTTACCTACAGAGAAATGGCAAGTTGCAGGATGCGAGAACATAAAGCCACAGGTACTGGCATGAGGAATCATCGCCCCGTTTTCTGTTAACTTTATGCCCAAAGAGGGAAAATCCAGCAAGTCGGAAAGAATGAAGCAAACGCTCTGGTCTGGTAACGACGGGTAGCCTATGGCTGGGCGCTTACCTTGATATTTCTCAGCAAAGAGTTCTTCCACAGTAAGATGTTCGTCTGGAGCATATCCCCACCATTCACGTCTTGTCTGCAGATGTCCCAACTCAGCCGTTGCCTCGGCAAGACGATCAGCAATCAAGGCCTCTTCCAACCTATCTGTAGGAACAGCAGAAGAGACTGTACTGGCAAAAACACCAATCTTGTCAGGAATACCAGATGACAGAGGTCGGACAAAGTCAGCAAGACAAAGGCAAGGTTTTCCTTCATCAGGATGCTGTTGACGAAGGAATGGAATACGTTGGCCTGAGTCAGCAATAACAATATCCTCGTCCTCGGAGTTAGCTTCCAAAAGTCGGAAGCTGAAAACAGTATAATAACCAGCCTCATCCCATTGACGCAGAATCAGCTGGGCCTCATCAAAAAGTTTCATGGCCTGCTCAGCTCGCTGCCTCTCTTCCTCAGGGAAAGCCTGCAACCAATTCTGTCTACAAGCCACACAACCATGCACACTCGCTATACTGCTATAGCGAGCAGGGAATCCCCAGGCGTGAAAGAAATAAAGCCAGTTGATGTAACTGGCTGCCTCGTGAATGGTATAATGACGAGTATAAATCATTGATCAGGGTTTTCGACAAAGCCTTGATATTTCTGTGGCAGAGAAGTCATAATGGCCTGATAGCTCTGCTCCAGAACATCCTTAATTTCGTTCTCATCCTCCGGATTGGGAAGGATTGGCTCATGAATGACGAGTCGCAAAGGATGCCAAGTAACAAAGTTGAAACCTCTCTGGCGAGGCAAAACATCAAACGAACCATCAATAGTTATAGGCACAACAGGCAATTGCAACTGATGAGCCAACTGGAAGGCTCCCCTGCGGAACTTGCCCATGTGACCCGTAAAAGTGCGGGCACCTTCAGGAAAGACCATAAGGCTAATACCGCCACGCAGAACCTTACGTCCCTGCTCGCATGTGGCATTTATAGCTTTTGGGCCACTCTTATCAACCATAACGTGTCCAGCTCTCTCACACGCTTTTCCTATCAAGGGAATCTTACGCAGAGCCTTCTTCATCATCCATCTGAAATTCCTTCCTAAGAATCCATATACCAAGAAGATGTCATATGCTCCCTGATGGTTGCACACAAAGACGTAGGACTGATGTTTGCTCAGATGTTCTCTACCCTCCACCTTGACAGGAAGCAGACATACCCAGCACATCAGACGACTCCACACCATGGGAGGATAATAACCAACCCATGCGGGACATATGGGACTGAACAGGATAACTGTTACTGCGCAAAGAACGGTTGCAATCAGAAGGATAGGAGCAGCTATAAATAATTGGTAAATCCAATACAAGTATTTCATATCAGGGAATCTCTTTATATCCTATTTTAATACTGACGTAACTTCTCCATATTACTTTCAGCAGCCCTAATATACTCCTTTACGTAAGGATTATTCTTGAAATAAGGAGGAGCCTGAGAAATAATCTCCTCAATCTGAGGGTTCAAGATCGGATACGGAAAACTATTCGTCATTATCATAAAAACACCCGGCCCTAACACATTATTATAATTAGAACGGATGAAGCGTGTTATCAACTTATCATTCTCAATCTCCAGTTCGCGAGCCTGTTCGTTCAATTCCACGTCGATCATCTCCTCATCAATGCCGTTCATAATCATCCGCGCCTTCTCACGTGGAAGCTCGGCCATACGGGCATCTATCTGCGACTTCTTCATAATGAAATTAGAGAGACTGTCATTCAACGGGGTTCCAGTAGCACTCTGGATGTTCTCGTCTATACGTATGTTAACATTGCCACTTTCCAAGACCACAGGCATTACTCCGCTTTCTTCAAGGAAGACGCTTGCCATCATCACAGAATCCATGATTCCGCGGAATTTGAACCTACCATGAACCACCCTTGAAGAGTCAATGGCACACATATCGCTATCCTTAAACACCCTAAGATACAGCATCCTACCCTCCAATCCTTCCACATTGGATGTGCCGGAAACAAGATACTGGTCCGAGCATGAGGCTAACATAGCAGCCCCTAGGATTATAGAGGAAATAAACTTTTTCATATTATGCCATTCAATCATTAACACAAAGTTAGGCAAAAAACATGAAATACGGCGAACTTTTAGTACTTATTAAGACTTTTTTGCCTTTTGTAATGCATTAGGGATACGCCATGCCGTATATAACTCAAGCACACACCCTATTGCCAAGGCAACAACCCATTCATTCCTACGGGCAAATCCATACTGATAGACCTGCATACTCATGCACATTGCCGTGCCAATAAACATCAAGCAAGCAAACAGTTGCTGACGACGCAGTCTTATTACATTCAGGTCGTTCCCCTCATATACAGCACGTAACTGCATCAAGCAAAACAGCATGGCACCTATACCATATATAAATAAGGAAATCTCAGCATTGAAAATATGAACGGTTACACCAATAAGCATCAAGATGGCACCCATGCGGAAAAGCACATTCTCCCAAGAAGAAAGTTCGCGTATCATGAGGCTTATTCTTTTATGGAGCCGGCAACGGTCGACTCTGTGTTATCATTGTCCTCAGCGTCTCTTATCACAAAGATATCTTCGCCTGGGCGTTTCATAAAATATCTCTCACGGGCCATCTTCTCTATCGCTTTGGGATTCTCGTCCATCTCACGCAGACAACGGTCTGCCTCCTCGTACTGAGCCTTATATGCCTCTATCTCGTTACTCAACTGACTCATTCTACTACGGCGGTCAAAACGATGCATGAAACTGTTGTCGTCTATAAACCCTACAATGAGAACAATAAAGAACACAACCACCATATATTTATGACGGCATATGTATAGAAAGACGGAATTTAATCGGCTCATAATGTCTTGGTGCTAATTTTGAGCAAAGGTAGAAAAAAATATGGTCACTTATTACAAGAAGCCACATTTTTTTATTATTTTTGCACAAAACTATAAACAGAATGGAAGAATATATTGTATCTGCACGAAAATACAGACCTCTGAATTTCGATGCAGTAGTTGGACAACGTGCGCTCACCACAACACTCAAGAATGCCATCGCATCAGGGAAGTTGGCACACGCTTATTTGTTCTGCGGTCCCAGAGGAGTTGGCAAGACCACCTGTGCACGCATCTTTGCCAAGGCCATCAACTGCCTTTCACCCAAGGATGGAGGCGATGCATGCGGCACATGCGAAAGTTGTGTTGCTTTCGACCAGCAGCGTTCCATGAACATACACGAGTTGGATGCAGCCAGTAACAACTCGGTCGAAGATATACGTGAGTTGACAAAGCAAGTGCAGATTCCGCCACAAATCGGAAAATACAAGGTATTCATTATCGACGAGGTGCACATGCTTAGCGCCTCTGCCTTCAACGCTTTCCTTAAGACCTTGGAAGAGCCGCCTTCGTACGTAATCTTTATTCTTGCCACAACGGAGAAGCACAAGATTCTGCCCACCATTCTGAGCCGTTGTCAGGTTTATGACTTCCAGCGAATGACAACGCAACTGACTGTTGACCACCTTATGTATGTGGCACAGAAAGAAGGATATACCGCAGAGCCCGAAGCCCTTAGTCTGATAGCAGAGAAAGCTGACGGTGGTATGCGTGATGCCTTGAGCATATTCGACCAGATGGTAAGCTTCACAGGCGGAAATATAACATACGAGCAGGTTGCCAAAAACCTGAATGTGCTTAGCACAGAATACTATTTCCAATTGGTTGACCACTTCTTGGCAGGCAACGTACAATCCAGCCTTCTGCTGCTGAACGAAGTCCTCAACAAAGGCTTCGATGGTGGCAATTTCATTAACGGACTGGCCTCTCACCTTCGCAACCTATTGGTAAGCCAGGATGCCGTGACGCTCCCTTTGCTAGAAATGAGCGATAAGATGCGCAACAAGTATCAGGAACAGGCCAAGAAGTGCAAGCCCAAGTTCCTCTATCAGGCTATTAAGCTCTGTAACGAATGCGACCAAAGCTACCGCACCAGCAGGAACAAACGCCTACAGGTTGAGATATGCCTCATCCAGGCGGCCCAACTAGCAGAAGAAGATGTGCCTGGTGCGGGGCATTGCCCTGCCAAGATACTAAAACCCATTTTCACCAAGCAGGCTGCAAAGTCTCAGACAGCGGCCTCTACTCCTGATGCTGCACCTAAGACGGCAGCATCCACTTCTGTATCTACTTCTGCAGCTCCCACAGTTGCACCCGCTCCTGCTACCCCATCAGTTTCTTCCACTCCGAAGGCAGACACAGCCGACAACAAGGTTTTCCTTCGCAAGGTTAGTTTCAAGCATTTCGGCAATAACACCACAGAGAAGGCTGAAGAATCCAACCAGGCGAATCTCGCAGAAGAAATCGAACAGAACAAGCCACTCGAGGATATTTCAATGATGGAGAGCTGGCATAAATTTCTGAATAGCCTTCCACGCGAGCAGATGGCCATAGCACAACGTATACGAATGCTACAACCAACAATCATTGGTCCTTCTGCAATCGAGATAAAAGTCAACAACCCTCAGATTATTAACGAGTTGAACGACTTAAAGGCAGACATAGAGTCTTTCCTCCGTCAGGATCTAAGGAACAGCGAGCTTAATCTCACTTTTCATCTTACCGAGGAGGAAAACATACAGCATACATATAACAAGCAAGAGCACCTCCTCCAGATGGAGAAGATGAATCCCACACTTACCAGCCTAATTAAGGAATTGGAATTGGAATTCGACTAAAGGTCGTGGTGTAGCAGACGATACTCTGCCATCTCTGCGTATTTGGTCCCTGGACGTCCGTAGTTGGCATACGGATAAATGCTTATTCCCCCTCTTGGAGTGAATATACCCGTTACCTCTATGTATTTGGGGTCCATCAATTTGATAAGATCCTTCATGATCTTGTTCACACAGTCCTCGTGAAAGTCTCCGTGATTACGGAAACTGAAAAGGTACAGCTTCAGACTCTTACTCTCTACCATCATCTTATCAGGCAGATAGTTGATGCGTATTTCGGCGAAGTCTGGCTGACCTGTAATAGGACAGAGACTCGTAAACTCAGGACAGTTAAACCTTACCCAATAGTCATTCTCGGGATGCTTGTTCTGGAACGCCTCCAAAACCTCGGGGGCATAGTCATTCTTATATTCCGTCTTACGACCTAAAGCCGTCAGCCCTTCATTTTCTCTGTTGCTCATATTTCTCTAATCCTTTTCTTCTTAATAGGCAAGCGGGACAATGTCCACATCCGTCGCCCTGAATACCATTGTAACACGTAAGAGTCTTATACCTTATAATATCCTTCACGCCCAACTCGTCGGACAACTGCCACGTCTGTGCCTTATCCAACCACATCAGAGGTGTATGAATACGGAACTGTTCGTCCATAGCCAAATTAAGCGTCACGTTCAGACTCTTGATGAAACTATCCCTACAATCGGGATAACCGCTGAAGTCCGTCTGGCTAACGCCCGTCACCAAATCATGAATACCATGTTCACGAGCATATACGGCAGCTATTGAGAGGAAGAACATGTTACGGCCTGGCACGAAGGTCGAGGGAAGGCTATCGGCAGGCTTCTCCTCTTCTATCTGTAATGAGGTATCGGTAAGACTACATCCCGTACTAAGTTTGGATATAAAAGTAACATCCATACAGTCCCATTCCACACCGGCTTCCTTTGCCAGTTCCCTTGCCAAATCCACCTCCTTTACGTGTTTCTGACCATAGATAAAACTCAATGCCACAACACGTTTGAAGTTCTGTTTAGCCCAGTACAGACAGGTAGTGCTATCCTGTCCGCCCGAGAAGACGACCAATGCAGAATCATCTATCATAACTGGAATAAATTTAATGGGTTATACGAAATATCCTCGTCATAAACATCAGTTCCTTCACGACGCTTCACCCACTTTACTACTCGAATGGTCAGAGGCAATGCGATGATCTCGTACAGCGTCTTGGTAATAACCTGCAGAATCATCAGCTTTATCAACTCAGGAACAGAAATCATACCGCCAAAGGCAAAGGGGAAGAATATCAGGCTATCTACGCCCTCACCCCAAAGGGTACTGACAACGGCACGTTTCGAGAAATGTCTTCCGTCGCTAGTCAGCTTCATTTTGCTCATCACATAAGCGTTTACGAGACTGCCTAACAGGAAAGCCGTAAAAGAGGCGATAGTAATTCTAGGGGTAAGCCCAAAGACGAAATTAAAGTGTTCCTCATGCTCTGCCCAATAGTCGGCAGCAGGCAAAATCACAGCCAATTGTCCCAAGGCAACCACCAGGAAATTCATTAGGAAAGCCATCCAAATAACAAATCTGGCTTTACGATAGCCCCACACCTCCGAGATACAGTCGTTCAAAATGTAAGAGATAGGAAAGCACAATACACCAGCCGTCATGGTGAAACTTCCGAACTGTAAAATCTTTGATTCTAACAGGTTACTTGCAATAAGGCAAGTACAGAACAGTATCCCCATATACATGAAGGATGCTGATACGGTTTTGTTTTGTATCATTTTTCTTGTTTTGTTTTAAAAGAGGTTACCAAGCACTCTTTATGTTAATAATATTCTCTACTTGTCCTAGCAAGTAGAATTCTTTTTGCGGGTGCAAAGGTAGTCATAATTATGCAGACCGGCAAAATAATCAAGAGAAAAAAGAAAAAGAGAACGCATTACAGCATCCTCCTTTCCTTATTTTATGCTTAGCGGAGAGACAGGGATTCGAACCCTGGGTACCCGTAAGAGTACGCCGCATTTCGAGTGCGGTCCATTCGACCACTCTGGCATCTCTCCTTATCCAAACGCGACCACAAAATTACAGCTTTTACGGAAAACCGCAAAGAAATACAACAGAAAAAATGACTCTTTATCGCCTATATAAAGAACAGACTCGCGCCAAAAACGGCAATAGCGGCTCCTAGAAACTCCTGTAGTGTCACCTTTGTACCGAAGATGAAATAAGAAGGCCAAAGAATAAGAACCGGAGTCAGGGACATTATTGTCTGTGCAACACCTGCATGGGTTAGGTTAACAGCCATCAGGCTGAGACTAACGCCAAAGAAAGGACCTAACAGGATGGCACCCATAGCTGCAGCGGAAGCCTTACCGTCTTTCCATGCCACAGACATAGCCGACACTTTCCTAGAAGATATAAGAACAAGGCCAAAGCCTAGCAGACCCATCATAGCACGAATCATTGTGCCGCTGAATGGCATCAATTCAATAGCCGAAGTCTCAGAGATGGGAACGACTGCCGTATAAGCCTGCATACCCAACTTACTCAGCACCAGTCCTGTTCCTTGCCCCATGCCAGCTCCCACCGCCAGCAGCACACCACGGAGAGGCAGTTTAATCCGTCTCTTCCCTGTTTCCGACTTACCCAAAATGGAAATGCATATTCCCGTCAGAGTGATAATCATGCCTAACAAAGCCAACCAAGACATTCTCTCCCCCATCAACACCCATGCTGTAATGGCGGCAAATGGACTGGCCAAGGTCATGAACAACTGCGTATATTTGCTGCCCATTGCCACATAGGCATTAAACAGGCAATAGTCTCCGAATACGAACCCCATAAAACCGCTGGCAAGAAACCAGCCCCATACTTGTGGAGTGGTATAACGTGGAAAAGGCTGTCCACAGAACACCCATAGCAAAGCACCCAACAACACTATGGTGATTATCATTCGCCATACATTCAAAACAAGTGTGCCCATCCTCTTACTAGCGATCTCTGCAAAGATGGCTGTAAAGGTCCACATAAGGGCCACTACAAGGGATATGAATTCTCCTGACACGAGATTAAAATTTTTATTAGGTAATATGAAATTTTCACTCAGATTCTAAACTGTCTCCAATTAAAGACTGTTTAGGAAAAGACGGGTAACGGAGAAACTCTTGTCTGCCATTGTCTGCCAGAAGTTGAGATACTCCTCGAAATGTTCCTCAGCACCAGGGGTATCACTGATGATACGGAAACTGACAAAGGGAACTTCAAATATATGACATACCTGAGAAATAGCTGCGGACTCCATATCCACAGCCAACCCCTCCGGGTACTCTGCCTTTATCATATTAAGCTGATCACGATTGGTAATGAACTGATCGCCCGTGCAAATCATTCCGGACACAATGCGAACATCCGACTTCAGTTTCTCTGCCACCTCTGCCATCTTCTTATCGCATTCAAAGAAACGAGGCAATCCTTGTACTTGTCCCGGATCAACACCCTCGCCGCATATTACATCGTGGTAACAAGTCTGTGTGCTTACTACGACATCCATTATCCGCAGGCATGTATCTATGCCTCCTGCAACACCAGTGCTGACAACGCTGTCGGGCTTGAAATTGAGAATCAAGTTGGTCACACCCGAAGAAGCGTTAACCTTGCCAATGCCACACTGCAAAAGTATGATATTCTTATCGCCAAGCTTACCCACCAGAAACTCATGAGGACCAATCTTCTCGGTTTTAGTATCTGTCAGAATAGAAGCAATCTGCTTGAATTCAACGCCCATGGCAGTTAGTACACCTATCGTTTTTCCCATTATTCTTTATTTTTAACATACAAAAGTACATCTTTTTTTCTGTGCGGACAAACATTTGCAACTCATTTGCAACAGATATGAAGTACTTTTGCAGCCAGAAAGACTAAAACAGATAAAAAGATGAACGTACTATTAGACATTCTGAAAGAAGTTTGGGTACTGACAAACGAGATGTCCCCATACCTGCTGCTAGGTTTCCTCCTGGCGGGAATCATGCACGAGTTTCTCCCCAGCACCTTGTACACGAACCATTTAGGTAAGAACAACTTCAAATCGGTCTTCTTGGCCGCTCTTTTCGGTGTTCCCCTACCCCTCTGTTCCTGTGGTGTTATCCCAACTGCAATGGGCATACGCAGAGAAGGAGCAAGCAAGGGCGCTACCGTCTCCTTTCTGATAGCCACACCTCAGACGGGAGTTGACAGCATCATTGCAACCTACAGTCTTATGGGTCTTCCCTTTGCCATCATCCGTCCCATAGCAGCTTTCTTGACCGCCATATTGGGTGGAACATTGGTAAACAAGACAGAAAGACAAACAGACCCACCCCTAACCCATCCCGTAATGGAGGGGAACTGTTGTTCATCCAAAGAAAAGCCCTCCCCCTCAAGGGGGAGCGGGGAGAAGGTATGCTCTTTGCTTACTTATGCCTTTGTCGAAATGATGGAGGATATCGGCAAGTGGCTAGTAATAGGACTTGTCATTGCCGGCATCATCACAGCTGCCGTTCCAGACGAATGGTTCATGGCATTCCAGGGCAATACATTGTACAGCATACTCTTCGTCCTGCTCTTCAGCATTCCCATGTACCTGTGTGCCACGGGTAGTATCCCCATAGCTTTGGCGCTGATGATGAAAGGACTTACCCCTGGCGCCGCTTTGGTCCTACTAATGGCAGGCCCAGCCAGCAACGTTGCCAGCATCCTTATAATAAATAAGGTATTAGGGCGTAAGACAATGGCAATCTACTTATTCTCCATCATCGCCGGAGCCATTGCCTTTGCCCTGGGTATCGACTATCTGCTGCCCGCCGACTGGTTTACCGCCCCACTTAGCTACATGCAGGAATGTTGTGCCGAGCAACCCGGATGGTACAGCATCCTCTGCACCATCCTGATGATTTTGCTGCTCGTGAACGCCCTCAGCCCCAAGAAACTCTTAGGTGGACATCACCACCATTGCCATTGCCACGACTGCGAAGAGGAGAATTCTCAATGCGAAGCACCAATTCACAACTCTCAACTCTTAACTCTTAACTGCAGAATAAAAGGAATGACCTGCCACCACTGTGCAGCCAATGTCCAGAAATCCATTGCTTCCGTGGAGGGTGTTACAAAGGCTACCGTATCTCTCGAGGAAAAAACAGCCTATGTGGAAGGCGAATTCAGTACAGATGACATCAGAAAAGCCGTAGAAAGCATAGGATTTGAAATAGAAATGTAGATAAAACACACATTTCTTTAAGATTTATTGCAAAAAACACGTGCATTCTTTTGGCAAAATGAAAGAAGTTGCATACCTTTGCATCGCAAATGATAAGAAAAAGGCTATTTATGGCAAATATTGGTAACTATTTTAACGGCTTTTATTTTTACTTTTACTTTAGCAAACTGAAGTAGAGCGGGTCGTTATATGTGCCAGAAAACAGAACAAAAGAACAAAGCAAACAGAAATAACAATAAGGTCCCGCTCTACAACAGAGCGGGATTTTTTTTAAGGTAAAAGATGAGACGTATTGCAATACAAGGTATTAAGGGAAGCTTCCACGATATAGCCTCGCACCGCTACTTCGAGGGTGAGGACTTGGAACTGATCTGCTGCGACACCTTCGAACAGGTCTTCCAGCACATGAAGGAGGAAAAGGACATCATAGGCTTGGTAGCCATCGAGAATACCATAGCAGGAAGCCTGCTTCACAACTACGAGCTGCTTCGCGACAGTGGCATGACCATTGTGGGTGAACACAAGTTGCGCATCAGCCACAGCATTATGTGTCTGCCTGACGATGACTGGACGGACATCACGGAGATCAACTCACACCCTGTAGCCTTGATGCAATGCCGCAACTTCCTATCTCAGCACGACGATATGAAGATTGTGGAAGTTACAGACACGGCTGGAGCTGCTGCCAACATCAGCAAGAAGCAACTGCACGGTCATGCAGCCATCTGCCATAAAGATGCAGCTCAAATATACGGCATGAAAGTACTACAGGAAGGTATCGAGACCAATAAGCATAACTTCACCCGTTTCCTGGTGGTTAGCAACCCAGAGAAAGCCCACACCCTACGTAAGTTCGAGGAACTGAACAAGGCCAGCCTTGTCTTTACTCTGCCTCACGAGGAGGGCAGCCTTTCTGCCATCTTGAGCGTACTATCATTCTACAAACTCAATCTTACCAAAATACAGTCGCTTCCCATCATAGGTCAGGAGTGGCAGTATATGTTCTACATCGATCTTTCATACAACGATTACACACGATACAAGCAGGCTATTAACGCCATTACCCCACTTACCAAAGAACTCAAACTATTAGGAGAATACAGAGATGGAAAAGAAACAATTTGATATACAGCCGGCCGAAAGATTGGCAAGCGTACAAGAATACTATTTCAGTCGCAAGCTGAAGGAAGTCGCGCAGATGAATGCTCAGGGACTGGATGTTATATCCCTTGGCATAGGCAGTCCAGACATGCCACCCTCACAGCAGACTATTGAGACACTCTGCAAAGAGGCACTTAAACCCACCGTTCACGGCTATCAGCCATACGTGGGAATACCCGAGATGCGTCAGGGAATGGCTGATTTCTACAAGCGCTGGTACAACGTAGAGCTGGATCCCAACACAGAAATTCAGCCTCTCATCGGCAGTAAGGAAGGCATCCTGCACGTAACGCTGGCTTTCATCAATCCTGGCGACAAGGTGCTAGTTCCCAACCCCGGCTACCCTACTTACACATCTCTGAGCAAACTGTTGGGTGCCCAAATCATTAACTACGACCTCTTGGAGGAGAACCTGTGGCAGCCCGACTTCGAAGCTTTAGAAAAGATGGACCTCAGCGATGTGAAGCTCATGTGGACCAATTATCCCAACATGCCCACAGGAGCCAGCGCATCAATCGAGCTGTACGAGAAACTGGTCAACTTTGCCCGTCGTCATAATATAGTAGTTGTGAACGACAACCCCTACAGTCTCATCCTCAACGAGCATCCTCTCAGCATCCTGCAGGTGCCTGGTGCCAAGGAGTGCTGCATAGAATTTAACTCCATGAGCAAGAGCCAGAACATGCCTGGATGGCGTGTAGGATGGATCTCCACCAATGCTCAGTTCATACAATGGATTCTAAAAGTGAAGAGCAACGTGGATAGCGGTATGTTCCGTCCCCTCCAGTTGGCAGCTGCCGAGGCATTGCACAACTCCGAGGAATGGCACGCCACCTTCAATCGGGATGTCTATGCCAAACGTCGTGCCGTAGCCGAGGAGATTATGAAGACCCTGGGCTGCACTTTCGACCCCAATCAGGTAGGCATGTTCCTCTGGGGACGCATACCCGATTCTTACAACGATGTCGAAGAACTAACAGAACGCATCCTGCACGAGGCCCGCGTCTTTATCACCCCTGGCTTTATCTTTGGTTCCAACGGCAAGCGTTATATCCGCATCAGTCTTTGTGCCAAGGAAGAGAAACTACAGGAAGCACTCAACAGAATTCGTAATTCACAATTCATAATTCATAATTAAAGACTTATGGATTGAACACTAAATTGCGAATTAAGAACTAAGAGACACAAAACCGTGGTTAGCCTCAATTATGAATTATAAATTATGAATTAAAATAAGTATGGAATTAGACTTACAACCCCTAAATTTGCCAAGCGACCAGGAGCGTGCTTTCATCATCGCCGGTCCTTGTAGCGCTGAGACAGAAGAACAAGTAATGACCACCGCCAAACAGTTGGCAGGTAAAGGATGCCACATCTTTCGTGCAGGCGTCTGGAAACCACGTACCAAGCCCGGAGGTTTTGAGGGCCACGGAGAGCCTGCTCTGGCATGGCTGTCTGACGTCAAGAAAGAGACCGGCATGCTCATATCTACCGAGGTGGCAACACCCGAGCATGTGGAACTGGCGCTGAAGTACGGCGTAGATATTCTCTGGATTGGTGCACGCACCACTGCTAACCCCTTTGCTGTTCAAGCATTGGCAGATGCTCTTCAGGGAACAGATGCCACGGTATTGGTCAAGAACCCCGTGAATCCCGATTTGGAACTCTGGATTGGAGCCCTGCAGCGAATAAACGGAGCTGGCATCCAAAAGTTGGGAGCCATCCATCGCGGCTTCAGCAGCTACGAGAAGAAGCTGTACCGCAACGAGCCCATGTGGCAGATACCCATCGAGCTGAAGCGCCGCTTGCCCCAACTGCCCTTGGTTTGCGACCCCAGCCACATCAGCGGTCGCCGCGACCTTATTGCGCCCCTCTGCCAGCAAGCAATGGACTTGGGACTCGACGGTCTTATCATAGAGAGCCACTGCAATCCTGACAAGGCTTGGAGCGATGCTTCTCAGCAGGTAACACCCGAGGTACTGGACTTCATCATCTCACGCCTTATCTTCCGCGACACCAACGAGCATACAGACACCTTGAAAGACTTGCGTAAGGAAATTGACGAAATCGACAACGACCTCATAGACCTGTTGGCCAAACGCATGAAGATCTGTCGCAGCATTGGCCAGTACAAGAAAGAGAACGGCATGACCATTGTTCAGACCCGTCGTTACAGTGAGATTCTGGACAAGCGTGGCGCACAGGGTTCTCTGCTTGGCATTGATACTGAGTGTATAAAGAACATCTTCGAGCACATTCACGAAGAGAGTGTTCGTCAACAGATGGAGATTATAAATAAATAAAAACCGCCCCTCTCCCCACCCCCTCCTCCAAATGGGAGGGGCTTTAAAGTTCCCCACCTCCCATTTGGGGGAGGAGGGGTTAGGGGTTGGAGAGGACCGAATATTATTATCTATGAGAATACTAATTCTTGGCGCTGGAAAGATGGGAAGCTTCTTTACAGACGTATTGAGCTTCGAGCATGAATGCGCCGTTTACGAGATAGATGCCAAGCGCATGCGTTTTCTATACAACACACAGCGCTTCACCACTATGCAGGAGATAGAGGAGTTCCAGCCCGAACTAGTCATCAATGCCGTAACGCTGAAGTACACACTAACCGTCTTTGACCAAGTACTACCCCACTTGCCCAAAGACTGTATCATCAGCGATATCAGCAGCGTCAAGACAGGCTTTAAGGAGTATTATGATGGTACAGGTTTCCGATATGTCAGCACCCACCCCATGTTCGGCCCCACGTTTGCCAATCTAGGTGCACTCAGCAGCGAGAATGCCATTGTCATCAGCGAAGGCGACTATATGGGTCGTATTTTCTTCCTCGACCTCTACCGTCGTCTGGGTCTTAATGTTCACGAGTACACCTTTGAGGAGCACGACGAGGCTATGGCCTACTCCCTGTCCGTTCCCTTTGTCAGCACCTTTGTTTTCAGCGCCGTTATGAAGCATCAGGATTCGCCCGGTACCACCTTCAAGCGTCACCTGAAGATTGCCCGCGGTGTACTGTCGGAGGACGACACCCTGCTACGCGAAATTCTCTTTAATCCTAAAACAAAATCGCACGTTGAGCAGATACGTGCCGAACTGAAAGAGCTCATCCAGATTATTGACGACCGCAACGAAGACGCGCTCAACCAGTATCTGGTTAAGATTCGCAAAAATATTCAGTAACAAAAAAGCCCGCTTCGAGCAGGCTTTTTTAAAATTCAAATTTCAAAATTATAAATTCAAAATTATATCAACATACATACGTTGCTTTAATCGTGAATTATGAATTACAACAAAAGGCTTGGAGAAATCCAAGCCTTTTGTTGTATTAATCCATCACCTTGATTCGTACGTTCTTGTACCAAACGTCGTCGCCGTGATCCTGAAGGGCGAAGTAACCGCCTTCCTTACCTTCTTCAATCATCATGCCGTAAGCATAGGGGAACTCACCGCCCTTGCAGAACTTGCTGTTGTCGAGCATTTCCTTCCACTTCGGAGTCCACAAATGATACTCCAACACCTTTTCGTCATTCTGGTAGTGGATAACAGTCCCCTTGAAGACAACAATCTTAGCCTTGTTCCACTCGCCGAAGGGCTTAGCATTCTGAGGATTGGCAGGAACCATATCGTACAGAGAAGCAGCCTGACGGTTACCGTCAACACCCAGCTGAGCATCTACGTGGTTGGCATTGTCCAGCACCTGATATTCAGAACAGCTCTGCCAGATAGGCAGCATATCGCCGTTAGCATCCTTAGCCTCCTGAGCCAGGTAGAAGATACCAGAGTTACCACCCTTGCTAATCTTGTATTCCAACTCCAGTGTAAAGTTAGTGAACTTATGAGCGAACATAAGGTCACCACCGCCTTCAGCCTGAGCCTCGCCAGTACCAGAGCCCTTCAGGTGAATGCTCTCGCCGTCGTTCTCCCAGCTTGAGGGAACACCGTCCTGACCATAGCCACGCCATCCGTCCAGACTTGAGCCGTCAAACAGGATGTAGTAACCCTCCTCGTCCTGCTTCAACTGAGCCAGGTCATACTGTTCGTTCTCAACGATTTCGGCAACAGCCTCATCGCCAGCAGCTGCTTCAGTCTTGTTCTCACAATTCTTGCAAGCATCACAACCGCAGTTGCATTCGCACTTGCACTTGTTCTGGCAGCAAGATGCCATCATAGCCAAAGTTGCTGCAAATAACAATGTCTTTTTCATATTGATTAATTATGTAAATTTGGTAAAAATTATACGATTTGCCCACAAAGTTATAAATTTTACCCAATATAGCAAAGCTAATTAAGAATATTTAGGAAGAAACGCCCTTCCTATACATCACCAATGGAAAAAGTTGGAGAAAAAAAATGCAGACTCCTCGACATTACACTTGTAACTCCTCGAGGTAACACATGTAGCCCCCCCCGGGGGAAAGCAATAGAAAAAAAATGGGTGATATTTGTTTAATATCCTAGTTCTTTGACTATGCTGGAGATGCGCTCCATGGTAGTCAGGCGGGTAGGAACGAGGGGAAGACGAAGGACATTCTCAATCATACCCATCTCGTGCAACATGGCCTTAACACCGGCAGGGTTACCATCCACGAAAAGAAGCTTGAACAACTCGGTGAACTTGTGATGGATGGTCAGAGATGTGTTGTACTCGCCCTTCAGTGCCAAACGCACCATACGGCTGAACTCGCTTGGCAGAGCATTACCGATAACGCTGATTACACCTACAGCACCCAAGGTAATAAGGGGGAAGGTAATACCGTCGTCGCCGCTGATAACATCAAAGTTGGCAGGCTTGTTCTTGATAATGTCGTCCATCTGGGTGATATTGCCGCTAGCCTCCTTGATGGCAACAATATTATCGAAGTCACGAGCCAAACGTAAAGTGGTCTCGGCCGTCATATTAACACCCGTACGACCTGGTACATTATATAATACTACGGGGACAGGACTAGCCTTGGCAATAGCAGCGTAGTGCTGATAAAGACCTTCCTGCGAAGGTTTGTTGTAATAAGGGCAAACACTAAGGATTCCGTCTATGCTACGCCAGTCCGAAGTCTGCAGATCATTTACCACAGCAGCGGTGTTATTGCCTCCACAACCCATCAGCAGGGGAACGCGTCCAGCTACTCGATCAACCAGATGTTGCTTAAGCAATGACTTCTCGTCAGCGCTCAACGTTGGAGTCTCGGCCGTTGTGCCCATAATACAAAGGAAGTCAGCTCCGCTCTTAATCTGGTACTCTACAAGGCGGTCGAGCGATGCAAAATCTATACTGCCATCCTTGCAGAATGGAGTAATTAACGCAATGCCCAAGCCACGGAATTTATTATTTGCCATATGGTTATTATCCTTAAAAGTGCTGCAAAAGTAATACTTTTTAAACATTTTACCAAAAATGAGACGGGCAAATTCTTGTCACCTTTCAATTTTATATCTAATTTTGTGAATCAATAAGGATTTTTAGGCTATGACAGAGCAAGAGCAGATACTGAAACTAAGAGAAGAACTGCATCAGCACAACTACAACTACTATGTGCTGAACATGCCCACCATCGGGGACAAGGAGTTCGACATGATGATGCACGAGCTGCAGGACTTGGAGAAGCTGCACCCCGAGATGGCAGACCCCAACAGCCCTACGCAACGTGTGGGAAGCGACCTGAACAACGAGTTCGCGACCGTGCAGCACAAACGCCCCATGCTAAGTCTAGCCAACACTTACAACCGTCAGGAGGTGAGCGATTTCTATCAGCGTGTGAGCGACGGACTGCAGGGAGCCCCTTTTCAGATATGTTGCGAACTGAAATTCGACGGCCTTAGCATTAGCCTGCACTACGAGAAGGGAAAGTTAGTGAGGGCGGTAACACGTGGTGATGGCACACAAGGCGACGACGTGACACAGAACGTGCGCACAATACGCACCATACCCCTTCAGTTGCCACAAGGCAGCGGATACCCCGAGGAGTTCGAGATCCGAGGCGAGGTGCTAATGCCTTGGACAAGTTTTGAACGGCTGAATGAGCAGCGCGCCCAAAACGAGGAGCAACTATTTGCCAATCCCAGAAACGCAGCATCGGGAACGCTAAAGAGCAAAAACTCGAGTACAGTAGCCGAGCGCGGCCTGGATGCATACCTTTATTATTTATTAGGGGAAGGCATCCCGGGCGACGGTCATTACCAGAATATGGAGGCGGCAAGGAAATGGGGTTTTCAGGTAAGCAATGCCATGAAGCTGGCTAATAATCTGCAGGACATCTACGACTACATAGAATATTGGGATACAGAGCGCAAGAACCTACCCGTTGCCACGGATGGAATAGTGCTGAAGGTAAACTCGCTAGCGCAACAGCGTAGCTTGGGTATGACGGCCAAGAGTCCGCGATGGGCCATTGCCTATAAGTTCCAGGCAGAACAGGCAGAAACTATACTGCGTCAGGTGGTGTTCCAGGTAGGACGCACTGGCGCTATTACACCCGTTGCCAATATGGACCCAATTCAGCTTTCAGGCACTCAGGTGCGCAGGGCCACCCTGCATAACGCCGATGTGATGGCACAACTGGACTTGCATGTAGGAGACCACATATTAGTGGAGAAAGGCGGAGAAATCATCCCCAAAATTGTTGGGAAAAAGCCCATTCCCAATGCTCCCACAGGAGCGCCTATATCATTTATTACCCGCTGTCCTGCCTGCGGTTCCAAATTGATACGCTACGAGGGAGAGGCTGCTCACTATTGCCCCAACGAGACAGGATGCCGACCGCTGATTCTGGGCAAGATTGAACACTTCATCTCGCGCAAAGCCATGAACATCATGTCCCTAGGTCCCGAGATTGCGGAATCATACTATAACCAAGGTTTGATACGCGATGCCGCAGACCTCTATACCTTGCGCGAAGATCAGTTGCTGAACGCCGACGGGAGTAACAAGGTTAGTGTGAACAACATCCTTACAAGCATCGAGGAAAGCAAGAAAGTACCCTTCGAGCGAGTGCTTTTTGCCATAGGAATTCGTTTCGTAGGAGAGATTGCCGCCAAGAGCCTGGCGCGCTATTTCGGTAGCATGGAGAAGCTTTCAACCGCTACTTGCGAAGAATTAACGCAAGTAAATGGTATTGGGGATGTTATAGCAGGTAGCGTAATCAAATTCTTTAGCGAAGAAAAGAATCGACATTTTATAAACAGGCTGAAGGAATACGGCCTGCAAATGCAGATTTCGCAGGAACAGCAGGAGGCCAAATCTGACCGTCTAAAGGACAAGAGCATCGTTATAAGCGGTGTATTTGCGCACCACAGCCGAGACGAATATAAAGAGATGATAGAAAAACACGGCGGCAAGAACGTAGGAAGCATCAGTGGAAAAACTTCCTTCATCCTTGCCGGCGACAATATGGGACCCTCGAAATTAGAGAAAGCACAGAAACTGGGCGTTCCAATTATGAACGAAGACGAGTTCCTGCAACTGGTGGGAGAAGAGTGATTAAGACAACAGGCTGTTCATACGAGCCAGATACTTGCCAATAATATCAAACTCTATGTTCACAACAGAACCGGGCTTGATATTGTGGAAGTTGGTATTCTCGAAGGTATAGGGTATGATGCACACCTGAAAGGTATCCTCCGTAGGACGGCATACCGTCAGGCTAACACCATTAACCGTCACGCTGCCCTTATCAACGGTGAAATAACCGTGTGACACCATCTCGCGGTTACTCTCGTATCGGAAGGTGTACTGGTGGCTACCCTCTTGATCCTCGACAGCCAGACAAGTGGCAGTCTGATCAACATGTCCCTGCACAATATGGCCATCGAGACGTCCGTTCATCTGCATGCTGCGTTCCACATTCACCTCATCGCCCACCTTCAAAAGGCCAAGGTTGCTGCGTTCCAACGTCTCGCGCATGGCAGTAACTACATATGTATCATCCTTTATACTTACGACAGTCAGACAAACGCCATTATGTGCCACACTCTGGTCGATACTCAACTCGTCCGTAAAAGGACAACTGAGAGTAAAATGTACATTATCCTGGTCGTGCTCGATAGCAACCACACGAGCCATTGTTTCTACTATACCTGAGAACATATATGAATCCTTTTAATTATCAACTTTTCCAACGCAAAGGTAGGGCAAAAAACGAGACTCGACAAGGCTGACTTTGAAAAATATGCTAAATATATGCCTAATTTGTTTTAAGAAGTGTAAAAAGCAGGCTTGATAATGACATTAGGAACGCATATTTTTGTATCTTTGCACCTAAATAATCTACTTAAGAGACATATTCCGAAATATGATGAACAAGACATTCAAGATCGCCTGTATGCTGATGGGCTTGAGCTTAGGCGCAAGTGCACAACAGACCTGGGGCTTGCAGGATTGCATCGACTACGCCCTGAAGAACAACATACAGATTCAGAAAAACAAGATTAGCGAAGAGAAAGGCGACGTGGCCTTATGGAAAAACAAAGGAGCTTTATTTCCCAGCCTTAGTTTCAGTTCTAACCAGAACGTAGGATACAGACCCTTTACTCAGGTAATGTCCACAGTACAGGGGGATCAGGTAATAAACACCGCCAATAACGTAACCTACCAGGGCAGCTACGGACTGAACACCAGCGTAACCCTGTGGAACGGCGGTATAGACTACAAGAACATAAAGGAACAGAAACTGCAGAACGAGATAACAAAACTGCAGACAGAACAGAGCGAACTGAGCATCCAGGAACAAATCGCCCAGCTGTACGTTCAGATTATGTACACCAAAGAGGCGCTGAAGGTGAACGAACAGTTGCTGAAGACGGCACAAAAGCAGTACGACCGCGGCGTGGAGATGCAAAAGCAGGGACAGATGGCCAAGGCCGATGTGGTTCAGTTGGAGGCTCAACTGAGCAGCGCCCAATATGACATTGTAAACAGCAAGGCTCAGTTGGAAAATTACAAGCGTCAGCTGAAGTCGGTTCTGGAGCTGGACATCAACAGCGACTTTGACATAAAAGGTGATATACCAGCCGACGAGAAGGTGTTGGCGGTAATTCCCAACAAACTGGATGCCTTCAATATGGCGCTGACCAGCCGACCCGAGATAAAAAGTGCCGAACTGGGTATCGAGTCCGCCAAGATGCAGGTAGACATAGCCAAACGTGCACACTATCCCACCCTGCGCGCCAATGCCAGCATGGGCAGCAATCACTACTCGGGAAGCCCAAACAACTGGGGAGAACAGATGAAGAACAACCTGAACATGAGCGCAGGTCTGACGTTGAGCGTCCCCATCTTCGACAACAGGCAGATTGCCAGCAACATAAGAAACGCAAAGTTGCAGCAACTTAACTCACAGCTGGAGTTCGAAGACAAGAAGATTGCCCTATCCAACACCATAGAACAATACTGGATTAACGCCAACAACAATCAGCAGAGCTACATTGCAGCCAAGGCTCGCGTAAAGAGTCAGGAGGCCAGCTATGAGCTACTGAACGAGCAGTTCCTGAACGGATTGAAGAACACGGTTGACGTGCTGCAGGGACGTGACAACGTGATAAATGCCGAGCAGAGCATGCTGCAGTCCAAATACAACGCCCTACTGAACATGCAGCTGCTGAAGTTCTATACAGGCGAGAAAATTGACCTTTAACAAACAAGAAGTAAAAATAATACATTATAAAGATGAGAAGAAAGATATTCATCCAGGCAGCATCTGCCCTTGTGCTATCAGCATTCGTCATGAGCAGTTGCAAGAAAGCGCCCAGCTTCACTTATAACGAGATTGAAGTGGAGAAACAAGACATCGTCACCAGCGTTACAGCTACAGGAACCATCGAGCCCGTCACCAGCGTTGACGTGGGTACTCAGGTGAGCGGAATCGTAAGCAAACTGTATGTTGACTATAACAGTACGGTGAAAGCAGGACAGGTAATAGCCGAGCTGGACCGCACCAACCTGACAAGCGAACTGAGTAGTGCTAAGGCTAACCTGACAAGCGCAGAAAGCTCGCTGGCATACCAGAAAGCTAATCACGAGCGTTTCAAGAACCTCTACGACAAGGGACTTATCAGCGCCAACGACTACGAGCAGGCTCGCCTTGCCTATGTCCAGGCGCAGCAGACGGTTGCCACTCAGCGCAACAACGTGAAACGTGCCGAGACCAACTTGGGTTACGCCACCATTACCAGTCCTATCGACGGTGTGGTTTTGAGTAAGGAAGTAGAGGAAGGACAGACCGTTGCCAGTAGCTTCAACACTCCTACCCTCTTCAAGATTGCCAAGGACCTTTCAGATATGCGCGTGATTGCCAAGGTTGACGAGGCCGACATAGGCGAGGTAAAAGAAGGACAGCGCGTGACATTCAATGTGGATGCCTTCCCCAATGACCAATTCAGCGGTACTGTTACACAAGTACGTCAGCAGGCTACAACAGAAAGCAACGTCGTTACATACGAGGTAGTAATAGGCGCACCCAATGAGGACTTGAAGCTGAAGCCCGGCCTGACTGCCAACGTTACCATCTATACCATGGAAAGAAAGGATGTGCTGGCCATTCCCAGTAAGGCCCTTCACTTCAAACCCAGCGAGGCAATGCTGAACGATGGAGAAATCATCACAGACTGCGAGTCTCCTAAGAAGGTATGGACCAAGGAAGGACCTAACATCAAGGCCATTGCCATAGAAACAGGCATCACCAACGGAATGCTTACCGAGGTAGTAAGCGGACTGAAGGCCGGCACGAAGATCATTACAGACATAGAGACCTCTATGCCGAATATGGATGAACAAGAAGGACAGCAAAACAGCAACCCCTTCATGCCAAAGCCTAGAAACCGCAACCGCAACCAGCAGCAGAAAAAATAATCTGTAAAAAGAAACTCAAGAACACAAGATGAACGACAAAAAGGTAGTTATAGAACTACAGAACGTTAAACGCGACTTCATTGTAGGAAGCGAGACGGTTCATGCGCTGAAGGGTGTTTCCTTTAAGATTCACGAGGGTGAGTTCGTGACCATTATGGGAACATCGGGCTCAGGAAAGAGTACGCTGCTGAACCAGTTGGGCTGCCTGGACACTCCCACAAGTGGAGAGTATATCCTCGACGGAACTCCCGTCCGCAAGATGAAGAGAAGCGAACGCGCCATACTCCGCAACAGGAAGATTGGATTCATCTTCCAGAACTACAACCTGCTGGCACGCACAACAGCTGTCGAGAACGTAGAGCTTCCCCTCATGTACAACAATACATACAACGCAAAGATGCGTAGGGAGGCTGCCATAAAGGCCCTTCAGGCTGTGGGACTGGGCGAACGCTTGGAACATAAGAGCAACCAGATGTCAGGTGGTCAGATGCAACGTGTGGCCATTGCTCGTGCGCTGGTCAACAATCCTGCCGTTATCCTGGCCGACGAGGCAACTGGTAACTTGGATACAAGAACCAGTTACGAGATTCTGGTACTCTTTCAGGAACTGCATCGCCAGGGAAGAACCATCATCTTCGTAACCCATAATCCTGAGATAGCACAATACAGCAGCCGCAATATTGTACTGAGGGACGGGCATATATGCGAAGACGTCGTAAACAATAATATAATGAACGCAGCTGAGGTATTGGCTAAACTGCCAAAACCAGAGGACGAGTAAAAGAAAAAATCTATATGAGTCTGAAAAACCTACTAAAGGTAGCCATTACGGCTATCATGAGCAATAAATGGAGAACGTTCCTCTCTACACTTGGCATCATCATTGGCGTGGCAGCCGTTATTACCATGATGGCTATCGGCCAAGGCTCGAAAGACAGCATACGTGCCGATCTGCAGAAATGGGGAACCAACCTGCTTACCGTAAGACCTGGTGGTGAGATGCGAGGCGGTGTCCGTCTGGACCCCTCTGCCATGCAGACACTGAAGCAAGCCGATTACGAGGCTATACGCGACGGCGCCAGCCTGATAACACATATCAGCCCCGAGGTTACGTCCAGCGGTCAGGTTATCTATGGATCCAAGAACACCAACTCAACCATCTACGGTGAAAGTCCCGACTATATGACCATCAAGTTGTGGGACATAGAGTCTGGCCAGTGCTTCAATGACGAGGATGTACGTAAGAACGCCAAGGTTTGTGTGGTCGGAAAGACCGTAGTACAGGAACTCTTTGGTGACAAGAATGCCAACTGTGTGGGCAAGGTCATCAGATTCAAGAGTATCCCCTTCCGTATTATCGGCATACTGAAAGGTAAAGGCTACAACAACTGGGGTATGGACCAGGATAATGTCATTATCGCTCCCTACACCACAGTCATGAAGCGTTTGGCTGCACAGACTCACTTCAACAGCCTTAACCTGAGCGTAATGACTGAGGACTTGAGCGACGATGCCATAGATCAGGTTTCAAAAATCCTGAGAATAAACCATAAGATAAAAGAAGGTGACGAGGACGACTTCAATATCCGCAGCCAGCAGGAGATGATGGAGACCATGTCAAGTACTATGGATACACTACAAACAGTTCTCGTTGTGGCAGCTGCTTTTTCACTTCTGGTAGCTGGTATCGGCATTATGAACATCATGCTGGTAAGTGTGACGGAGCGCACCAGAGAAATAGGTCTGCGCATGAGCGTAGGAGCACGAGGCAGAGATATCAGCAGACAATTCCTCATCGAGAGTGTGATGATAAGCCTGAGTGGAGGACTCCTAGGTGTCGGACTCGGATATCTGTTTACCTGGATAGCCAAATCCATAGGTTTTCCGGCGACTGTACCCTTATGGAGTGTACTTGTCAGCTTCGGCGTTTGTGCATGCATCGGATTGGTGTTTGGTATCATTCCTGCCCGTAAGGCTGCACGTCTCGACCCCATAGAGGCATTGAGATACGAATAAACATATATAAGAGAATCAAGAGATAGAAAGAATGGAAAAGGATAAGAAGATGGCTATGGACCAGTTCTTCTACGTCAAGAGCGAACACCGTCTGATAAAGGTGGAAGTAAGCAAGCTCTTGTATGTAGAGTGTGTAAAGGACTACCTGAAACTGCATATCCAAGACCAGCGCCCCATAATGACACTCATGACAATGAAAGCTATTGAGGAGCATCTGCCTAAGCCACAGTTTATGCGCATTCACCGCACATACATTATTCAGACCTGCAAGATTGACTATGTCAACAAAGGTTCTGTCAGTATTGCCGGGAACAACCTTCCCATCAGTACAGGTTACCGCAACGATTTCTTTTCCTATATCGATGAATTGACAATAATATAAATAATCCTAAAAACATAAAACAATGAAAAAGTTATTTCTAGCATTCATGCTTATTTTGCCCCTTATGGCAGCAGCTAAGAGCACAGTAGATTCCAAGTACCTGAAGGGCGCTGTTCCCGAGGAAAATGGAGTAATTGTATTCCGCAAATCATTCAGCGTACCCGGAATGACGAAGGACCAACTCAACTCTACATTATATAATTACATAAACAATTGCCTGGTAGCCCCTGCTATTCACGACCTGCGCACCCGCATCATCAGCGATGGAAAGGAAGACGGAATGATTGTTGCCAAGATTGAAGAATACATGGTATTTAAGAACAGATTCCTGAATCTGGACCGTACACGATTCATCTATCAGGTGCAGGCATCTGTAGAGGGCGAAAAGGTTAAGTTGGCCATCTCACAGATAAGCTACTATTACAACGAGGATTCGGAAGGTCGCAACGGTGTTACCTACAAGGGCGAGCAATGGATTACAGACGCCGAGTCCATAAACAAAAAGGGAACCGGTCTCTACCCCTCAACTGCTAAGTTCCGCATAAAGACCATCGACCGTGTGGAGCAGATCTTCGAGGATTGTATGGATGCCTTTGAGATAGCAGCAACACCTCAAACAACAGAAAAGGCTCCTGCGAAGAAAGTACGTAAAGGTATTGTTGAGGACTAATTTATAGATTAGAGATAATAGATAATAGATAATAGATAATGAGTAAGAGTGAGGAACTTACCCTGGAAGAACAAGTCGAGCGCATCCGCCGCAAACGTCAGAGCAAGGGAGACCTAACACGTGTCAGACTGATTCTAAACACCGTCTTCCTGCTTTTGGCAGTTGTCGGCCTTGTGGTTTATTTCTGGAACGATGCCAATCATATATACGCACTGGCGATAATCGGAGTTGGCATGTTACTGAAGATTGTGGAATTCTTTATTCGTTTTGTACTATAGAGGAAAAATGAAGCATAACTTGTTCTTAGCTATACTATTTCTGTGTCTGGGGCTCCAGGCGAATGCGCAATACACCAAAACAACCCCCAACGGTCGCCAACCGCTTAGGAATAACCTGTCTGAGTACGATGATCAATACACAGACCAAGGTGACTACTACGACGAGGCAGGAAACCGTACCACATGGGGGCGCGACAGCACCAAGCATCAGAAGCAGAAACAGATACCCGTGGGTATGTTCCAATGGGTGCTGGAACCACGCTTAGGTACCGTGATAGATGCCGAGAACAACGACACCGTAGTACACAACTTCCAGAACTTCAACAATACTGACGGTTATACCGGAGAATTCAGTCACCTGGGTAACACAGGTACACCACGATACAACCGCATTTATATGAACAGGACTGACGACTCAGACGAGTTCCTCTTCCTGCGCCCCCTCAGCTATTTCCGTGGCGGCCTGCATGAGTTCCGCTTTACAAATACGCTCAGTCCCATTACCAATCTGGCCTACCACTCCGTAGGTAGTAAGATTAACGGTGAGGACCGCGTTCGTGCCTATTTCGCCACGAATATCAACAAGGATGCCGGTCTGGGCTTCAAGATTGATTATCTTTACGGTCGTGGCTACTTCGTGAATTCTGCAACCAGTTCCTTTGGAACCACCTTCTACGGCTATTACCGAGGAGAGCGATACAACATTCACGCATACGCCAATGTCAATCATCTGAAGATGTTCGAGAACGGAGGTATGGAGGATGACAAGTACATCCGCGAACCAGAGCAACTGAATCAGGACTATGCCACCACCGACATCCCTGTCATGCTCTCTGATACATGGAACCGTAACCACGAGAGAAATTTCTATCTTACGCACAAATTCAATTTTGGCTTCTACCGCGAGCTGGAAGTTCCCGACTCGCTGAAGCCACAGCCTCCCTCGGCCAGCGAACTGCTCTCCGACCTTCCGGACAGCATACAGATGGCACTCAAAGCCGACACGTTGGCACGCCGTCTTGCCGTTGACTCGCTTACAGCCAAATGGAAGGCTCAGCAGATACCGCCCAAGGAGTTCATACCAGTCAGCAGCATCATACATACGTTTGATATGCGCGACTTGGCACACACCTATATTGCCCAATCCTCAAGCGGGTCGTTCTATACAGACAATTTCTATGGCGAACTGAACGATGTATATGACATGACGGGAGCCATGAGTATACGCAACACCTTTGGTCTGTCTTTACGCGAAGGCTTCAACAAATGGGCAGCCATGGGCCTCACCTTCTATGCAACCCATAAAATGAGGACCTACAAGCTACTCATGGACAATCCGCATGGTATGGAGATGCAGCGATACAACGAGAACGACCTCTCCATTGGTGGTGAACTGGCACGCACACAGGGCAAGTTGTTGCACTTCAATGTGAATGCCGAGTTCTTCCTGACTGGACAGAAAGTAGGAGACTTGAATGTGGACGGACGCACCAACTGGGAGTTCCGCCTGGGCAAACGAGACAGCCTTCTCTTAGACGTGAAGGCAATGATAAAGAACGAGAAGCCCGACTTCTTCTATCGTCACTACCATTCACAGCATGCCTGGTGGGACAATGATGATCTGGCACGCCAACTCCGCACCCGATTCGAGGGAACATTGCGCCTGAAGAACTTTGGCACACGCCTTAAGTTCGGATTCGAAAACATCACCAACTACACATACTTTGGCATGCAGAATACTCTCCTCGACCCTAGCAAGCCACAGTTGCCTACCAACCTCTCACATGCCGTAACCGTAAACCAGTATGGCGGCAGCGTACAGGTTCTGGGGGCCTCTATTGCACAGGAAATGAGAGTGGGTTTGTTACATTGGGAGAACGAACTGGCTTTCCAGACCTCGTCCAATCAGGATGTCCTGCCGTTGCCAGCCGTTAACGTGTACACCAATCTGTATCTGTTGTTCCGTATTGCCAAGCTCCTGCGCATACAGATAGGTGCCGACATGCGCTACTTCACAAAATATTACGGATTGGACTACTCACCCAGCATACAGCAGTTTGCTGTGCAGGATGCCAACTTGGAGCGTCAGAAGATGGGCGGTCAGCCGATTGTGAATGTTTACCTGAATTCGCACCTCAAGCACTTCCGCTTCTACTTCATGGCACAACATGTAACAGGCGGAACAAATGCTTTCTATGCACCTTATTATGGTATGAATCCCTTAACTATTTGCTTCGGTCTCAGCTGGAACTTCATTAACTAAATTGCCCCACATCAGGCAGTTGCTGAAACTAAAGACCATATAAGTTATCCATAATACAGCAGCAGAAATAATCATAGCTAATATCACATATAAGGGAAACAGAGCTGGCAGATCCAACACATCGCCCATCTGCCATCCTTTATATGCTTGCATGGCTGCCGAAGAAATAACCTGATTGGGGATACTACCCAGGAATATGATTATTCCGCCCAACAAGGAACCCAGGAACTCAAAAGCAAAGAGACTGCCAAAGTTTCTATATGCAAGTCTGAATCCGCTACAGAAACATTCCTTCAATGGCGTATATGAGTACCTTATCTGCATTAAGACAACAATCATACCAAACGCCAGCACAAATACAAGAAGGAAGATCAGAACACTCCAGATATACTTCCAGCCCAGAATCATTGGCAACGCAAGGCCAGCAAGACCGGCTACCAAAACAGGTATCATCAGGATATCTAACAATAAAGCCAAAGCACTACGACTGGCGCATTTCCCTATATCATCTCTCATTGTCTTCAACGTAACATTGGGAAGATAGCCTAACTCTGTCCATTTACGCAATATGGCGTCCACCTGAGCATAAAAGAAAATTATAAATGGAAGTGGAAGAATGATTGTCAAGACCAGGCTGGGCCAGATATAGCGCAACAGCATACCAAGGTTCTTAAACCCGTATCCACAACCATTCAACAGACAACTTATATATGAACGTTCCTTCTTTACTTGAAAAAGATTTTCTCCTGTAGTTTCCATAAATTAATCAGCTTTCGAAGTGCAAAGATACAGAGAAAAAGCGTATCTTTGCATCCGTAATAAGAAAAATTAACAGGCAGATGGCAATATATAAGGAAATCAGATGGGGATTCATCGGTTGCGGCGAGGTAACTGAGAAAAAAAGCGGTCCCGCATTCAGTCTGATACCGGGTTCGTCGGTTCAGGCCGTAATGAGCAGAAACAAGGAAAAAGCACAATCCTATGCTCTGCGGCACGGCATCCCACATTGGTATAACGATGCTCAGCAACTTATCAACGACCCTAACGTAAATGCCATCTACATTGCTACCCCACCCTCGTCACACGCCACATACGCTATTATGGCGATGAAAAGTGGGAAACCCGTATACGTAGAAAAACCATTGGCAAGCAGCTACTACGATTGCCAACGTATCAATCATGCCAGCGAAAAGACGCATGTGCCATGCTTCGTGGCTTATTATCGCCGTTACCTACCATACTTCCTGAAGGTAAAGGAACTGCTGCAGAATGGGGCCATAGGAAATGTCATCAGCGTGCAGATAAGGTTTGCCTGTCCACCACGCGACTTGGATTACAATTCCACCTCACTCCCCTGGCGCGTCCAGCGTGATATCGCAGGCGGAGGATATTTCTACGATTTGGCTCCTCATCAGATCGACCTGCTACAGGAGCTCTTCGGCCCAATTGTTCACGCCAACGGTTTCAGCAGCAATAGAGGCGGATTGTATGAGACAGAAGATACCGTCAGCGCCGCCTTCCAGTTTGCCGACGGACTTACAGGAAGCGGTTCGTGGTGCTTTGTTTCTCACGAGAGTGCCCGCACAGACCGCATCGAATTGATTGGAGACAAGGGACAGCTCTGCTTCTCGGTCTTCACCTACGAGCCCATAGCCCTGCACAATAGCGAGGGACGTCAGGAAATCGTTGTACCCAATCCCGAACACGTACAGTTGCCCCTTATAAAGAATATTGTCGAGCATCTGCAGAAAGGCGATATATGTACAGCCGACAGCATCAGCGCTACTGGCGTTAACTGGGTTATGGACCGTATCTTAGGAAAGCTTTAACCATTATGGAGAAGAATATCAAACACGTCTTTCTGGACTTCGACGATACCCTTTATGATACACGAGGGAATGCTTGCTTGGCTCTTACCGAGTTGTTCCAATATTTCCATTTAGAGCAATATTTCCCCAACGAAGAAGCCTTTACCGTTCCATACTGGCAGACCAACCATCAACTATGGGAGCAGTATGCCAAGGGCGAGATAACCCGCGACTATTTGATCGTGGAACGCTTCCGCCGTCCTCTCTCTGAGGGAAAGGGTATCGACCCTACGGTTGAGTTCTGCCTCCAGTTTAGCGACTATTTTCTGTCTCGCTGTGCTATCAAGCCTGGTGTGGTGGACGGCGCTCACC
>ODAJ011972015.1_pt1 | contig 39141 bp, 41 predicted proteins | sample 1539241 | NCBI WGS metagenome assembly ODAJ01 (sample SAMN02144231, study PRJEB22623) | gut metagenome | biome: sheep rumen | host: Ovis aries | place: New Zealand
AGCCATAAAAATAACACCTCACTTTCTTGAGATGTTATTTTACATTAAAAGCTCTTTTTTATAAAGTGCCTTAAATGGGGTTCACTTCAAATGTAGCCCTTTTAATTTGCCTTGAAATAATTAAATTGTGATGTCTTACTCCATTCATAAGCACTCCACATATCAGTATGATTTGTTGCAGGATCTACCATCACAATATTATTTCCATCAACTCCTATTACTGCTACCCAATGTTGATTACCTTTTGTTGCTCCCTTTACTTCAACCGTAAGATAATAACCATTATTATAGTATTGAGTAATTAATGATAATTTTTCAGCTCTGCTTTTGCTTCTTAAATTAATATTACCGACATATTTAAAATCGGGTACTACTTTATTAATTGGTGCATATTGTAAATTACCATCACTTGAAAAACCACCATTTTTATTTAATGCTTCTACAAATGTTCCTGGATTAAATGGACTAATAGTTGGAGGTGCAGTACCAGACTTTTGAATTAGAATTGCAATAGATGTTACCAAACAACCTATATCGCCTATTGTACTACTTGTATTACCAATTCTTATATTAGACCAAGTAGCACCTTTTTGTCGCCAACTAATATATTCGCCAGAATCCATACCATATATTACATTGTTCCAAAGCATTGCATAGTCATCACTAGCAAGTTCATTATATTGCTTTAATTGTGCAGGACTAAAATGATATTGTGTTTTCATTTGCTCTGCTGTTTTTGATGTTATTTTAATATGCAATACCTTTTTTTCTACCTCTGTTGGTAATTCTTCGGTATTAATACCTCTTTCGGTAACCATTTCTGTTTTGACTTCTGATGATACTTCGTTCATGTCCCAAAAAATATCTTTTAATACTTTTAATTTAGTATTATCCATTGTAACAACTTCTTGTTCATTTATACCATTTGATTGTTTAATAGTATATACAAGTAGCATATCTTTCCAAGTTGCCATACTACCCTCTAATTCATAATCGTCATGTGGATTGGAATTTTGTATAGACTCTAACTTATCTGAAAACTCTTGGTTGCACTCCATTATTGCATCTCTCATCGTCATTGAATTAGAACTTGATTTTTCCCCAGAAAAGAAAATACCAAAAATAGAACTACATAATAGCCCTATTAAACATATAACTATAACAACTATAATTGCAATCCATCCTCCTGCTATTATTGCACTAATAAGTGCTTTTGTTGCAGCAATAATTGCTTTAACAGTTGATATTGTAGCTTTAACTGCTAACTTTACTCCTTGATAAGTTCTTTTAGCAGTTTCTTTGGCTAATTTTGCAGCTCTTTGAGATGCTTTTACGGTTTCTTTTGCCACCTTTTGGGTATTTTTGGCTACTTGCTTACTTGTTTTAATACCTTTTTGAGTGTTCTTTATATTTTTTCTTTCAGCAAGTTTAGTTTTAATATTTTTAATCTTTGCTTTTGTCTTAATAAAATTTTCTTTTGTTGTTTTTATTGATTGATTACCTTTTTGTTTAATCTTACCAGAATTATCAACTACAACTCTACCTGCACGATTTATTTTATTAGTTGCATATTCATTTGCATTTCTTTCTTCTAGGTTAGTTGCACCCTCACTTTTTTGTTTAACATTAACAATATTATCTTTTGTTTTTTGAGTTGCGATTACACTTTTATCTATTGTTTTGATAGTTCCTTTAACAACTTCTCTCGTCTTAATGTTAGACATATTATTCTCCTGGTTTTGTTGTCATTAATTTATAAAGTTTTGTATTTCTAGGAAAACGATTAATAAATGGTACAAGCGAACTACCATATCTAATTAATCCACAACCTGCATCAGAGTTTGTAATATAACTCATTTGTTCATCTGATATATTTAATAATTTTGCAAGTTCTTTTCTATCGCTTGCAGCTTGATTAAGCATAACAATAAACTCACTATTTGATAACATTGTTGAGGCATCAACACTTGATAAAAGATATTCTACATTTTGGGTAATTGCTGTCGGATATGCATTTCTCTTTCTAAATTGCCTCCAAGCAGAATTAAAGAAAGTCGCTGAATATTCATTTTCAAATAATACATGAATTTCATCTATAAAGATATGTGTTCTTTTACCTTTTCTATAATTCTCTGATACTCTATTTATCATTGCATCTGTAATTACTAATAATCCCATTGTTTTTAATTGTTTACCTAGTTTATAAATATCATAAGAAATAATCCTACTATTAGTATTAACATTTGTTTCGTGTGCGAATACATTTAATGAGCCATTAGTAAACAATTCAAGAGATAATGCAAGTTCATGTGCTTCTCTTTCTGGTTGTTCTAATAATTTTGCTCTCAATGACATTAAAGTAGGAACAACCCCTGTTTTACTATAATCATCATATACAAGTGCAGTACATCTATCAATGATAGATTTTTCTTTTGGTCCTAATCCCTTTTTATCTAATTGTTCAAACAATGATAAAATAAACTCTGATTTATCTACAACAGGATTAGCACCATCACCATATCCCTCTGTCATATCCATAGCATTGATATGGTCGCTACTACTAGCACTTATTCCTATTACTTCGCCACCCATTGCTTTTACAAGAGCAGAATACTCGCCCTCTGGATCACAAATTAATATATCATCATCAGTTGATAACGCTAAAAAAACAATTAACTCTTTTGCACTAAAAGATTTACCACTTCCAGGTACTCCTAATAAAAATGATGACTGATTTAATAAGTTTGCTTTATTTACCATTATTAAATTATGACTAATTGCATTTTCGCCATAATAAATACCACCCTTATCAAATATTTCTTGAACTCTAAAAGGATTTAAAACTGCTAAACTTTCAGTAGTTAATGTTCTTAAATTCTTAATCTTTCTAACTCCTATTGGTAAAGCAGTATTTAGTCCATTAAGTTGTTGATATTTTAATGGAGCAATTTGACATAAATGCTTTCTCGCAGTAATTAAAACTGTTTCTGTATCTGCATCTAATTGTTCCTTTGTATCAGCAGTAATAACAAGTGTTAAATTAGCAAACATCATTCTTTGATCTCTTGTAGTTAAATCATCTAAAAACTCTTTGCTTTCTTTTCTTTGTTGTTCCATATCGTAAGGAATAACTGCTGAAAAGTTATTATTCGCATTTTGTTTTCTTTGCCAATTAGTAATATTGGTTTCCACTCCTAATAATCTATTTTCTACTTCTCTAACTGCTTCGTCTGTTGGTATTGGTATAACATCAATACTCATCATCATATTTTGATTCATGTCAGTTAATTCTGCTATAAAACTATCTTTAATATAACTTGCATAGTCTTTTAAAAATAACACTCTACCAAACTTTTTACCCATTTCAAAGTAATCGTTTTTAAATGAAAATCCATCTGGACAAATATAATCTTTAAAACTATGCCCTCTTTTCATTAGTTCCTTTATATCTAAATTGTAGTTTACTTCTTCACCAATTCTGTAAAAATCGTGTAATATTCTTAATTTTTCTCTTGCATCAAGTTCTACACATTTACTACCTAATTTAGCAAAATGTGAAACAATATCATTTCCTATTCTTCTAAAATAGTTCTTTGCTTCTTCATAATTCTTTTTAACTACTGATACAGTAAGATATATTTCTCTTACCATACCATTACTACCTATTGCTTTATCAAGTAGCATTTGGTTATATTCCTGTCTATAAATATCTAATCCATCTTCTTTAAATGGTAGTAATATCTCTTTTTCAAAGTCCTTTTTATTAATTCTTCTTAAAGCAACAGTTATTTTAGTAGTTGCTCCACTATCAAAAGAGTTTAATAATTCTGAATAATCCAAAAACATTGCCTCTTTATCTTCTTTTGAAGCAACTGCATAGTTTATATCACTAAACTTATAAGTTAATGAATACTTATTCTTTCCAACTAGAAAAATACCATTAGTCCATATTCTTTGAATTGGTATAACCTGTTGAATATTTTTAGGAATACCAAAATCCTCTTTTTCTTGTTTTTCTAATAATTTTAATGCTTTTATCATTTTCTTTTTAATTCCTCCTTTTCTTTATTATCTAAATAAGGTTTTATTGCCTCATAATAGATATTTTCTGATTCAAACTTTAACTCTCTTGGAGTTAATACTTCTGATACCAGAAATGCTTTTACAAATTCTTCTAATGGCATACCATTATATTTAAAAAAGCCCAACCCTGCAAAAGGTAAAGCTCCTAAAATACAAATCCAAGATACTATTTCTTTATTAAAATAATTACTTGTTAAGAAATATAAACCTACTGCTACACCACAAGCACAGAGAGAAAAAATGAACTGTCTTAATGACAGTCCAAAAAATACACTCTCTGTATAATTTCTTATTTCTCTATTTATTTTAACTTCCATAACAACCTACCTTTCCATATAGTCTTTATTTTTTTCTCTTTCTTCTTTTATCATTTGTTGAATTAAAGCTAGTTTTTGATATGATTTTTTCCATTCTCTTTCACATCCAGGCATTGGCTCCGACAATGTATAGTTTGATGAATAAGATAGCAAATTACTACTTATTTGGTCTTTCATTTCTATTAACAATGACATTTTATCAATACTATTAACATTATAATTTTCTTCCATATATTCTTCTATATTCTGTTTAATATCTTTATTTAATAGTGACACTTGCTCCAAATAATTTCCATTTTTATAATCTTTATATGATTTATAAATAAATACTATTGACTCATTTGGGGCATCATAATTAAAATCATCTACTTCACAAACATATTTACCAAATCTAAATATAGTTCCTTGTTCAATATCAGGATTTTCTTTAACATTATTATAATCTTTCAAAATATCACTCCTCATTAAAAGCAATTTCTTCTTTTATTGTTTTAATTAATTCTTTATGAGGTAAATGAGCTAAATAATAACTATATTCTAGTGCTTTTGTTTTCATTTCTTTACTTGCTTTTTCAGGATAAGCATTTCCAAATTTACCAAGAAAACTAGCACAAAAATTATCATCTTTAATATTTTTTCTACCATATTCAATTAAAAATATTAAACCTAATCTTTTCGCATCTTCTACATTTACAAAAATATTCATCTTTCTAGTTCCTCCTGTTCTACTTCTGTATCCAAAACATAATTTTTATAATCTTTCTTTATTCTTACTTTATTGTTATTAAGCCACTCTACTAACATTTCATAAGTTGAATGATTAGTGTTTTGGTATTCTTCACTTTTAACAAACTCTCTTGATAACTTATCACAAAAATTATAACTTGTATCACATTCTGGATACTTTGATTTTTTAAACATATTATTTAACAAATCATATCCTAGAACAAAGTTTATATATTGTATTTCACTTTCTTCTAAAAAATCATCTTTATTCACAATAACATTATTATTGTCTATCTTATATTCCATAACAACCTACCTTTCTAAATCTTTATTTTTTACTAACTTTCTATCATCATTAAAACAAGTTTCTAAATTACCATAACCAATTATTTTATACTCCCCTTCATTAAGAGAAATAAGTTCATCTAGTTTGTATTTAGTTATCTCTTGTTTTAATTTTTCAATATCCTTTTCGCTATATTTATCAGCATAAAAATTTTGCCAATCTTCATCAGTAATATGACACATTGTGCTATCAGATGCTTTTACAAAATCATATATTTCTTGTAATAATTTTGAACACTTTGATATTTTTGGTAATTTAGAATATTTATCAAAAAAACAATATATAAGATTTTTAAATGATTGCTCTACTTCTTTTGGATCACAATTAGTTAAACTATTCATAACACAACTTTCAAAGTTTACAATTATATTTCCTATTGGTTTTTTATTTTGATACATAATTGCATTACATCTTACATCATCAAAACCACTTTCCCAAACACTTAAAACTTTAACATTTCTTTGTTTATATTCTTCGTGAAACCATTTTTCAAACTTATCCCAATACTCCTTTTTGTAAAGAACATCTGATAATAAAGTGATATTAAACTCTTTTCTTAATTTATTTGCCTCGCTTTCCCATTTTTCTGGTGGCATTTGCATAACTAAATTAAGACCTTTATAATATTTATCCACATTTTCTTGTGGACAAACTTTTTCTAAATATATACTAATAGCATCATATTGCTCACTTCCAATATCTAACCTAGCTTCTTCATAATCTTGTAATATACTCATATTAATTTACCTTTCCTTTCCTTTTATCATTTCATTTGCAACTCTCATATAATAGTTTTTAATACCATTAAAAGAGCCATATTGAAAATCGCCAGACATTTCTTTTGAAATATCATTCATTATTTCTTTTATTTGTTTTGCAGTTAAAGGGTTATTCCAAACTCTTTCTAATTCTGCTTGTTGTTTTTCTGTTCCCATTTCTAATCTTAATGGTGAATCGCTTAAATACTTCCTATTCATTAAACAATGTGCTAATGCCTCTCTATATTCTGTATCTAAATCACATAATCTATTTTCAATATCTGAAATAGTAATTTTGTCTTTCATATATACCTACCTTTCTTATAATCCCATCATTTCTCTTACAACACGATCGGACATTTTAATTGTTCCTACCAGAACTAACATATTAAATATTAATTCGCCTATATATTTCCATACTTGGGTAACTGCTGCTGCACTCGTATCTACAACAGGTGGCGATGAGGCAAATACTGAAAATATAATACAAGCCAGAACTATTATTGCTCCATCTAAACAAACTGCCGTAAAAGATTTAAGAAAACTTTTACCAACATTTTGTGTTGGCTCGCCTGCAAATGTTGATAGTGGTACAGGTGCTATTGCAGTATATAAATACAATTTAAAAAATCTACCATATACCGTTAATATCATTATGAATGATAATACAGTAACGAATAATCCACCTATTAAGGTAACTGCCCATAATGGTATAGACTCAAAGAAACCACATTTATCTATTGCAGTTATTATTTCTTTCGGTAAAACTGTTTTTGTAACTGTACCTATTCCTGCTGTTTTCATAATTGTTGACATCAAACCTTGTACTATTTTAAATATAGATAGCATCAGTTCTAATCCATAGGTAACAACACCTTTTGCTATTGCAAATCTAACAAACAATTTTAAAGCGTGTTCAGGTTTCTTTACTTCTGTAAATGAGCCACAGGTTTTAATTATTCCTACTACAAAAAACAAAACTAATAGTGCTAGTCCTATTGCTTGAACTGCACCATTTATTTTTAAAATAACTTGCCATATTGCTCCACCTTTAAATGCCTCTGGCGATTGTGTAATAAGTGTCCATATTTCGCCTAACTTACTATTCCAAGTATCTAGTGCATTTTCAAGATTTTGTGTAACCCAATTTCCACTAGCTAAAATATACATTTATTTCCACCTCCTCGTGTAAAAGTACCGAAGGATAGGTATTTGCCTATCCTTATACTTTTCGTTCTATTTTAACCTGCAATTAGTTTTAAAATGGTCTTTGCACACATGATAATTACACCACCTGCAAAAAATAAAAAGCCATTTGCTCTTTGTGAAGCATCGTGGCTTGTAAACGATAATCCAATTTGAACTATTGCATATCCTACAATAATTCCACCAATTACCTTTGTTAATTGAAATATAAAGTCTGATAAGTTATTTACTACACTTATTGGATCATCCCCTGCTGCAAATACATTTGGAGTTAGAATTGATAATACACCAATTCCCACTAATGCAAGTGAATAAAACTTAAAACCTTTCTTTAAAACTCTTTCAATTTTTTGCTTTTTACTTTCTTTTTTCATTTTTACCATTCCTTTCTTCTAAATATTTGTCCATATCTTCACTAGATATGATTTCATAGTTATCTTCTATATCTTTGATAGAATCAAACTTATAGTTATTAACATTGTAATCAATTACCACAGTTGCAATGGCATTGTTTGTTTTGCCATGTACATAAGGTTTTGCTTTACCATCAGTTGTTAGTGCCACATTAGGGTGCTTTAAAATATCATATTTTAAATCTTTAATTGGTCTTTCCCCTCTAACAAATAAAATTGCATATTTATTATCTAACATTCTAACTTCATCTGGTGTAAGCAAATCTCTACCTGTTTGTTGATAATTTGTTGAATAACTACCATTTCTGCCATGACTTTTTCCATAGGTATTCAAATCTAAATTTTCTTTGCCCATAAGTTCACTTACATACTTATGGGTGGATTGCTCATTTCCACCTAAATATAAAAATTCATCGCAGTTTCCAACTATTGACTCCCATTGTTTTTCAAAAAGTGCTTTTAATTGTGCTAAATTTTGTAAGATAATTGATACTGATACTTCCCTAGACCTCATAACAGATAAAATCTTATCAAAGTCATCTGGTAAACTAACATTAGCAAACTCGTCCATTATAAAATGAACATGAACAGGTAATCTTCCACCATGTTTATGGTCTGCTGAATAGAATAGTTGCTGAAATAATTGGGTATATAAAATACTTACAATAAAGTTAAAAGATGTATCATTATCTGGTATTAATGCAAATAATGCCATCTTTTCTTCGCCAAGTTTTTCAAGTTCTAATTCATCAGTCATTGTTAATTTTGATAAACTTTCAAGATTAAACTTTTCTAATCTTGAAGCTAATGTTATTTGAATAGATTTTAATGTTTTAGCAGAGCCAGAATGATAATCACGATAATACTTTAAAGCAATATGCTCTGGATTATCAACCTCTAACCTTTCAAATAAGACATCAAGAGGACTTAAATACATATCATCATCCTCTTTGACATCTCCTGCTCTTAACATTTCCATAACCATAGTAAAGTTTTGTTCTTCTTCTGGTGCTTCATACCATAGATAAAAAACAAGTGCTAACAATAACATACTTGCAGCAGTATCCCAAAATGGATCATTGCTTTGACTACCTTTTGGTGTAGTTGATTTAAAAAGATTAGTAACCAATTTTTGAACATCGTTATCTGTCTTTAAATATACAAAAGGATTATAACAATGTGATTTATCCATATTGATTAAATCTAGTATTTTTACTTTATAACCTTTTTTCTCTAACAACTCGCCTGTATCTCTGACAATTTCACCTTTTGGGTCAAGTATAACCATACTTGTATTACATTGCATTACATTAGGTTTTGCAAAGAACCTCGTTTTACCTGCACCACTACCACCACAAATAAGCAAATTAAGATTTCTTCGGTGTTTTCTACCATCTAATCCAATAGCAAAGTTTTGTGTTAGTATTTTATTGTTAGTTGGAATACTAAAATCTTTATATTTTTTACATATAGATTTAACATCTCCCCATTTTGCACTACCATATTCTTCGTTTCTACGATAATTCTTTCTTGTAGAAAAATATATTCCTATTGCTAATCCATAAGCAAGTAATAAAAAAAGAACAGTCTTTAAACTATTCTCACAAAAGTTAATATTAAAGGGATTATCTAATGCTTTTGTTATATTTTTTATTATACCTGCTATACCATCATTTATATATGGTGCAATTAATAATGCTAACCATATTACAGGTATTATACCGATTAGACTTAATATGATTTTCTGTTTTTTAGAACTTTCTGCCATTACCTCTCGTTTTCCTTAAAATGAGTTTTTTTTTACTATCAGTTTCATCAAGCATTTTACCTAGAATATCATTTATTTCGGTTCTAGGTAAGTTTTCACTTTTTAATTTATGTCTTAAAGCAGATAATGAATTAATAACAATTCCTGCATCAATAGTGTCTAAATCAATTTTATGCTTGCTACTTATTCTTAAAATAATATCATCAATATCATTTGTAGCTCTATTTTGGGCAATTAGATTATTTTTAAACAAAACGAGAGATTTTAATATCCATGACTCCTCACTTTCAGTTAAACTAAACTTTATTTTATCGTTCATTTTATTACCTCTCTTGTTCTTTATTGCCTTTCTCTCTTTTATTTAATTCTAGATTTTGCCCCATTCTTGAATTAATATCTAAAACTACTTCTTTCATAGATGTTAAGTCATTAATAATATCTTGTGATTCCATATCAGAATATTTCTTTGCTAACTTATTAATACTTTCAGTAGGAACATCTATTCCATACTTTTTACAAATCATATAAGAAATACACTCTGCCTTATCGTTATCTATTTCATTTGTGTTGTCATATAGACTTATTTTAGCAAGTTCACCTGCTATTGCTCCTATTGCTAAATCAAAATTATCAGTTTTTTGAATGAAGATAGCATTTTCTTCTTTATTCCAATCACACATTTTTCCATTTTCTAAACTATCAACTGCTTTTATTGCTATTCCACTATTTTTAAGTTCTAGTAATAGTGCCTGCAATACCATTTTCTTATCATAAGACTTGGTACTAGGTTTTGTATTAGTTTCTGATATATCTATAACTTCTTTTGCATTATAAGGTGTAATAGTTTTCCCATCTTTATTAACATAAGGTTCTCTTGGCTCAATTATAATAATCTTTTTAGGGTATCTTTCCTTAAAAGTTATTTTTGCCTCAACCCAATCCTTTCTTTCTTTTAATTGCATTGCAGTTGGTAATTGTTTTGCAACCAATAGTGCATTTCTAGGAGTGTACATATCAAATCTACTCTGTACATTTAGATATTGATTAAAAAACTCTGGACTATTTTTTAATTCTTCTACTGCCTCATCAATAGTTTTATATGCTTGATCTAACTGTTCTCTTTTTTTCTTAATATAAGCATCTTTATCATATCCAACACTTGAATTAGCATTATTAATAATATCTTCTATCATAATTATCTTTCCTTTCCTTTCTTTACTCTGGGTTTAATATTTTTATCAATATTTGTTGACTTATTCTTATCTAAATCAACTGGTTTGTTAATATCTTGCCCCTCTCTTACTTCAACTTTCTCATCTTTACTTAATTCTTTCGCTTTTAACTCATTTTTTATTCTTTTTAGAGTTTCACGAACAGAAGGTTTCTTTGGATTAGAAGCCACCCCTGAGTTGTTTTTGCTCTCTAATGAAGGCTCGGACAGAGGGCTTTTTTCTGTCTTTGCCAATTGGGGGTTTGACATTTCTTGTTCCTCCTTTTGAATAGGTTTAGACATTATCTCATCAGCTAGTTTTTCAACATCAGATAAAACCTCTACACCTCTTTCTTTACCATCTTTAATCATTTCTTCCATCTTGTCTTTTTCAAGTTCAGTTTTAATAGCAGCAGTATCATATATAGACATATTACATCTATCAACAATACGATTAACTCTTGGGGCATCTTCTTCTCTTACCATAATATCAACCATACCATCTAAATCAGGATGTTTTTTATCAATTAAAGCAGTATATAATACACCATATTTTTTTGCCTCCTCGTGAAATTTCTTTAATTGTGTTTCGTCTAGTGTAAATATTTGCAATGGACTACCAGACTTTAACATATTATTAAGATTTGTTTTACCTTTTGTCATCTTTTTATCTTTTGCCATTGTATAAAGGGCAATAGCAATTTTCTCTGCACCTTTTCCTGTAATTCGTGCAGCGACTTCAAATCCCTCCAATGACATTCTTACAATGCTTTCAGCAGCTTCACTAGAATTCATTTTTTAATCTCTCCTTTCCTTTTTCTTCTTCAAATTCTTTGATATTCTCTTGAACTGTATTAGCTCTTTTTTCTATTCCATCACATAATGCCACCTCCTCTCGTTTAGGTGCTAACATTTTTGTAATGTTATCTATCTCATAACGAATACTTTTCTTTTCATCTTCGTTTTGAGTTCGTTTAAACTTTCGCCACAGATATTCTCTTTTACTTGATAATTCTTGAATTTCTGTTTTGACATTTTCTCTATATAATAAAAGTTGCTCGTGTGTTTCAATTTTATTACTCACAAGCAACCTAGTTTGTTTTGATATTTCATTCATTCGTTCAACTTCTAAACGAAGTGCAGGACTTAATATCTTTTTAGGATGGTATCTTGGATATACCTTTAATACATAACAATAATATTTATATAATCCATAAATACCATGTGCCTTTTCGTGTTTGGCTTTCTTATAAGATTTAATTGCTTTATTTGGATTTAATGCTTCAATAAATGGTACTCTCGGTGCAAATTCAGTTTCAATTCTTTTACTAATATTTTCAATAGAATAATTATTTCCAAATGCTCTTTCAATACGAATATTTTTCTTAAATGGCTCTCGCCTAATACTTAACTTTCCATATCTTACATTTACTAAATATCCCATTTTAATTAAAATGTTTTCAAAATCTTTATAAGAATATGCCATTGCTATTGCTCTATCAATATCTTTTTGAGCCATAGTATGATAATTATTTCTTTTAACATAACCTTTATAATAATTATCATAATTAACTTTACCTTTTTTCATTGTTTTCTTATCTACAACACTTAATCCATATTCTTGACATAATGAATCAGAAGTATGCCTTAATAGTGCATAAGTTTCATTGCAGTCATGATATTTTTTTCCATCTTTAAAAGATACAGAATTTATTACAAAATGATTATGAATATGATTTGTATTTATATGAGTTGTTACCAACACTTCAAATCTATCGCCCCACATTTCTTCAGCTAGTTTTAAACCTATTAAATGTGCTTGGTCTGGTGTTACCTCACCCTCTTTGAATGATTGAAAAGCATGATAACCTAAAATGCCATCTTTCTTCTTCCAATATTGTTTAGTGTCCACCATATCTTTATAAGCAGTTTGTGGTAAACAATTAATACCTGATACATAGCAATTTTCTTCTGTATTGTAATTAAGACTATCATATTCACTAAACTTATGCAGTTCGTGGTAGTTATCTGGTGTAGTTTTCTCTATATTCATTACATAATCAACAACATGATCTAATCTTTTTTCAATTTTCCATATTCCTGTTGTTGCCATAATAATTCCCTTTTTTCTTCTTCTCTTGAACATTCACTAGATATTTTAAGTGCAGAATAAAAAAACAAAATTAAAGGACTAATTAATACTAATATAATTACAAAAATCATTTTTGCTCCTCCAAACTTTCTCTCAAATATTCATCTTTAAATTGTTCTATAAAAAGAAAAATCTTATCAGCATTTTTTTGATAAGATAATTCATCTATAAAACCAAGTGAGTGTGCTTTTGTTGCTAATTGATTCATATTATTAGCAAGACCACGAATAACTTTTAAACTTTCATAAAACCTGTCATCTGGCTTTTCTTTTAATTTATAACCAATTAATATTTCTCTAATATACTCGCTTTCACTTAATCCTGCCTTTTCAGAATTAGTGGCAAGTATTTTATTTTCTTCTTCGCTAAACCAAAATTGCTTTTTTATATTTCTATATCTCATACCTACCTCTCTTTCTAATTTTGGGCATAAAAAAAGAGGTGTCAGTTTATTTATTAACTAACACCTAATAATTAAATATAATCTAATTATTTATTTACAACTTCTTTTAAAGCACTACCTGCTTTGAAACCAACACTCTTACTTGCAGCAATTTTAATAGTTGCACCAGTTTGTGGATTTCTTCCTGTTCTTGCAGCTCTTTTAGAAATTTTAAATGTTCCAAATCCTGCTACTGCTACATTATTTCCTTTTGCAAGTTCATCTTTAAATAAATTGAATGTTCCATTGAAAACTTTTTCAACATCAACTTTTGTTAATCCTGTTTCTTTTGCTAATGCTTCAATCATTTCAGATTTTTTCAATTCGTTCACCTCCCATTATGACTTACAATTTAATTATAACACATATCAATTCTTTTTTAACAGTGTTTTTAAGGGTTTGGGATTTCCCCACATATATTTGCATAATGACGGGAGTAATTATGCAGTGCTGGCTAAGACATAGTTTTCTTTTTCCAAGAAAACCTATTTTTTAGAATTGGTACAATTTAATTCAATATTTTTCTTTTTTAAATTATTATTTACTATCTGAAAAACAAATTTTTTTGATTTATTCTCATCAAATTTTTCAAAATTATCTGCATAATTTTTCAAATATTCTTTCAATTCTTTTATATTTTCTGCCTCAAATTCGTGTTCTATTGTTTCAATTTTATTTATAATAACATGATATTTTTTTAGCATATATTATTACCTCCATAAGTTTATCTAACACTTTCATATTCCTTTTGAGTATTAATTCCTAGATAATTACATAATGATTTATTTACATCTTTACCATTTTTAGGTGGATCGTCTATAACTTTATAACTAACTGATAAAGAATTTTGTATTGCTTTTGTTGCAATTCTTCCTGCCTCATCATTATCAAGATGTAATATAATCGTATCTATACTTGGGTTATTTTTTAAAAAAGTAGTAATTGTTTTTGGTACTTTTGCATTAAAAACATCTTGTCCTGGATTGTAAACTCCTGCTAGTGATAACAAATTTTCTTCATCCCACAATTCATTATTTAACTCTTTAAATGTTGCATAAGATAATAAATCTATTGCACCTTCAAAGATATGAACAACATTACTTTCTTTTACTGCTTTTAATTTGAATGAATATGCTTTATCACTTCCATAAGCATCATGCATATATCTACTAGCATTTGTTCCTCTTACCCCTGCATATCTCGGATTATTATCTTCATCAAATCCAACAAATACAACATTATTTTTTGGATATTCTTGATAAATTAAACCCTTATTTATACATTCATCTATAATGTTTTTACTTATACCTCTACCACTTAAATAAGATATTACTTTGCTATTTGTATATGCCTTAACAGGTAAATCTAACCTATCTATTTTTTCTTTTTTAGTTAGTTCTTGTTTAGGAATATACTTTTTTTCTAATCCTCTTTGATTTATTAAATGACTTACTGCTTCCGTAAAACTATAACCCTCAACATTAATTAAATAATCTAATGCACTTTTTCCTCCTATTCCTCTTGAAAACCAAAACCACATTCCGTTAGATATTTTCAAACTATCATGTGTTCTAGTTTTATATGAGTTTCTAGAATCAAACACTAATTCATCTGGATTATTATTTTTAAGATAAGTTAATAGGTCTATTTCTTTTGCTCTATTGATTTGAGCTTGTGTAAAATATGCCATTATCTTTCATAATCCTTACTTTTTTTACTTAAATTTTTTTCAGGTTTTACAGTTTCTAATTCTATATATTTATCTAAATAACTTTTTATAGCAATTTCTAAATCTTGGCTTGTATTACATTTATATTTTGCACCAGATCCATTTTCATTTCCTATCCACAAATCTTTTGTATTTTTATTAAAATCAACATTAATACTAAAACTTTTTTTCAATTCTTGACTTGGATAAGGTTTATAACTTGTGTCATCTAAATCATTATAGTCCAATACAATTTCTTCATTGCTATATCTTGCAGAAACAAGTTCTTCGGCTTCTTCATAAGAATTTGCTTGCTGTTCTACAACTCTACTTAATGTTTCCACTACTTCAACATTATATAATTTCATAATCAAATCATTCCTTTCTTTTTTTAAATAAATAAGAGGATACTAATTTGTAGCATCCTCGTTTTTAATAATTCCCATTCTATTAAAATAATAAAATGCCTCTTTATTACCTAACATAAACATTTTTTCTAATTCAATTTTTTTCAATAATAAATTATTATCCATAATTTCTACTAATATTTTAAATTCGTTAGCAGTTAAATCTTTATAATCTTCTCTATCAAATGCTAATGATATTTTAGGATTTTTACTTCTTAACTCTCTATTGATAGCATCAATTCTATTGTATTCATCATTAGTTTCTAATAGATTTAATTGCATATCAGAAATCATTTCTTCAAAAGTCTCACTTGCTCTTGAATATAGAGTTTCCAATTCGCTATTCATGGTCATCATCTCTTTCTTTTACTAATAATTCAATAGGAATGCCTATTTCTTTTGCAATTAATGCCATTGTATTTAATGTTGGCTCAATTTTCCACTCATCATTCTCTAATTTTTCAATAAAGTTTTCTTTTCTTCCTAATTTTATGGATAACTCTTTATCATCAATATTAGCTTTTTCTCTATAATATTTAATGTTAGAAATAACCATTTTTCTTGCCTTACCATCAACTTTAATTCTCATAATATTCCCTCTTTCTGAAAACATTATATTTAATTATTAGTGGCAAGTCCAATGTGCAAATTATCTTTCATAATCATTTTTGTACATTTGACGATCATTTTCTATTTCTTCATCTTCGTCCATAATATCATTTGTTTTTTCGTCTAAATTCAATTTTTTATTTAATTCATTTAATCTTTTTAATTTATCTTTTAATTCCTGCTCTTGTTCAAAAGGTTTAGTTATTTCAACTTTTGCTTTTTCTAAATCATTTTTTACATTAACTAAATCTTTTTCGGTTAGTGATAATCTGTTAGTAATAAAATTAATTTCATTATCTATTCTTGTAATATTACCTATATCACTCTCGCCTAATCCAACAGAGTAAGTTGCGTTATTCTTTAAAAATAAATTATATTCTTTCATAAACCTATCAAATTCAATAGACATTTTAAAACCTTTGTATTCGCCAAAGTTTTCACTTGCTCCTGCCATACTTTTTTTACACTCATCTAATATTAGTTCTCCTGCTTTTCTTTTTTCATTAATAACAACACCATTTATAGTCATTGAAAATAATTCATCTTCTCTTGGTGGATAATTTTTATTTAAAAACTCTATATCTTTTTTATAATTTTCTATATTTGTTTCTAGTCTTTTTATCTCACTTGGAAATACTTTTTCTATCTTACTTTCTAAACTATAATGCTCACTTAAATAGTTTTGTTTTAATAATTTTAATTTAGATACTTGTGTATCAAGTTCTGTTTTTTCTATTATTTCAGGATTACCTGTTGCTAGTGCTTTTATTTCTGCATAAGATAAAACACTTTCGTCTATATCTTCTGCATCTCTTACAGGTGTTTTAGATGTCATAATTTGAGAAATAAACTTTTGCTTACTTTCTACTAAATGATATAAATACGAGTCAAATGTTTTTTCAGTTACATAACGATAAATATATACTGTATCATTTTGATTACCCTGTCTTACAATTCTACCTAATCTCTGCATTAAATCACTTGGTCGCCAGGGGCAATCTAAATCATGTAATGCAATTAATCGGTCTTGACAGTTTGTACCTGCACCCATCTTTTGAGTGCTACCCATTAATATTCTTACTTGTCCCTGTCTTACTTTTGAAAATAATTCTTTCTTTTGTACCTCTGTATTAGCATTATGAATAAATGCAATTTCATCTTCTGGTATTCCTCTTTCTACTAATTTTGCTTTAATATCATCATATACATTAAAGCTCCCATCATCTTTTGGTGTAGATAAATCACAAAAGACTAATTGTGCTAATTTCTTATCTTTATACTTTTCCCAAATATCATAGATATTATTACAACACATATTAACTTTACTACCCTCATAATCTGGCAATAATGGATTAATAATTCTTTGATCTAATGCAAGTTTTCTTCCTTCATTAGTAATCTTTAGCATATTATCTTCTTCTGGTTTAACTTGTTTATTCCTTACTTTTTCAGCTCTTTCACCATAAGATTTTACTAAATCAACTTGTATATCACTAGGTTTACTTACAACATTTGTAAATTCTGCATTAGGTACAGGTAAATTCAAAGTATCAGCAGTTTTAATATCTGCAAAGTTTTTAAACATTTGCATTAACTCTGGTATATTATGAAATTTAGCAAATCTAGTTTTTAATCTAAAACCTGTTCCCTCTGGTGCTATTTCTATTGCGGTTACTGTTTCGCCAAAAGTAGATGCCCAAGCATCAAAATGTTGTAATCCACTTTTTAATAAATCATTATATTGTAAATATCTTTGCATTGTATATAACTCGGTCATAGAGTTTGATATTGGAGTTCCTGTTGCAAACACTACTCCTTTTCCTTTTGTTAGTTCATCTAAATATCTACATTTCATATATAAATCAGAAGATTTTTGTGCCTCTGTTGCAGCTACACCACTTACATTTCTCATTTTAGTATATAAATATAAATTTTTATAATAGTGTGCCTCATCAACAAATAATCTATCAACTCCAAGTTCTTCAAATGTTATAACATCATCTTTCTTTTCTCTATCATTTAATTTTTCTAATTTTTTCTCAATAGATTTTTGTGTTTTAACTAACATTTTTATACTAAACTTTTCGCCATTATGATTTTTTAAATCTTCTATTCCTCGTGATATATCCATTAATTGTGATTCTAATAATGTTTTTTGTCTTTCAACTGACATTGGTATTTTTTCAAATTGTGAATGACCTATTATAATAGCATCATAATCACCTGTAGCAATTCGTGAACAGAACTTCTTACGATTTTTTGTTTCAAAGTCTTTCTTTGTAGATACTAATAGATTTGCACTAGGATATAATTGTAAGAACTCACTAGCAAATTGAGCAATAATATGATTAGGTACTACAAACAAACTTTTATTACATAATCCTAATCTTTTGCTTTCCATAGCTGCCGCAACCATTTCAAAAGTTTTACCAGCACCAACTTCATGAGCAAGTAAAGTATTGCCACCATAAAGTATTCTTGCTATTGCATTTACTTGATGTTCTCTTAATTTTATTTCTGGATTCATACCAAGAAATGAAATATTAGATCCATCATATTCTCTTAATCTAATTGAATTAAACTTTTCATTATATAGTTTTGTTAAATCTTCTCTACGATTTAAGTCCTTCCATATCCAATCTTCAAAAGCATTTCTTATACTTTCTTGTTTAGCTTGTGCTATTGCAGTTGCTTGTTTGTTAAGAATTGCTTTCTTATTTCCTTCATTATCCAAAACATAATCAAATATTTTAGTATCTCTTAAATTAAGTGCATCTTCTAATAACCTATAAGCATTGGCTCTGTTTGTTCCATAAGTTGATGTAACAGGAACAGAGTTTCTATCATAATATTTTCTTTCAATATTCCACTCGCCTGTAAGATTTGAATAATGAACATTCATATACTGTCTTGCATCATAAGAAGAATCTAATAAATCAAACATAAACTCTTTAATATAATGCTCTGGTATCCATGTTGCACCTAATCTAACTACAATATCTTCTGTTGGTATTTCTTTTGGTAATGCTTTCTTTAATGCCTCTATATTTTCTTCAAAAGAACTATCTTCTACTGCAAATTGCTCTGCTAATGCCAATTTTTCTCTTATATTTCCAGACAAATATTCATCAGCAGTTTGCCAATTATTAGGATTTCCATACTCTGGTACTCTATATATTTCGCCTTTTAATTCTTCAAGTATTTTATCCATATCCATACCTGTAATACTTTGAATATAAGGTAAATCCACTTTTGCTCTATCTGCTATTGATACAAGCAGTCCATCTCTTGCATTTTCCACTTTTCTTTTTTCAGTTAGTGGTTTAATTGTTCTTTTTGTAAACATATCGGCTTTTTTCAATAAATCGCCATTTTCATCTAATATTTCTAATGAACATAATAAGAAATAACTACTATCATCAGAAAAAGCAATAGAGTTTCCTCTACTATTAATTAATCCATACTTTTTAGTAAACTTATCATATAACTCATTTAACTTACTTTGTGCTAATTTAATTTCATCATCTGTTGCATCAGTTAATTGTAGGTCTATTATTTCTCTTGTAGTATCACGAAGTTCAATTAAACTTCTTACTCTTTCTTCTGTTATTTTTGGCAAGTTCATTTCATACATTCTACTATTTTCTCTATAATATACTTTATCATCAACAATAGTATAAGAGAAATTTCTAGTATTCAAATCTGCTTCAATAGATACTGTTTCTTCTTCTACATCATCAATATTATAATTCTCTATTGTAGCATTTATATTACCTATGGCATTATCTAATAATTCCTCTAAACTTTTATCTTGAATTGGAGTACATACAGGACTAAATCCACCGTACTGATTTGATTTCAGTTCCATTTTTCCTAATACCATATCAGGGTTATTAACAAAATATTTATTCATTGTTATACCATCTTCTGTGGTATCTAGTTCAACCCATTCAGGCATTATATCAGTTATTCCATCTCTCTTTTGCAAGAATATAATATCTGATGTTATTTCAGTTCCTGCATTTTTCTTAAAGGTATTATTTGGTAATCTAATAGCACCAACTAAATCTGCTCGTTGTGCTAGATATTTTCTAAAATCGCTATTTTCTTTATCTAATGTTCCTCTACTTGTAATAAGAGCAATTATTCCTCCTGGTCTTACTTTATCTATTGCTTTTGCAAAGAAATAATCATGTATAACAAAGTTATATTTATCATAATTCTTATCGCTTAAATGTTCTGTTCCAAAAGGTACATTACCTATTACTACATCAAAAAAGGAATTTGAATAATCCGTTTTTTCAAATCCCTGTACTGCAATAGAAGATTTTTGATATAACTGTCTAGCGATATTTCCACTTAAAGTATCCTTTTCTACACCATATATTTTTAATTTATTATTATTTGGTAAAAGTCCTATAAAGTTTCCGATACCACAACTTGGCTCTAATATATTTCCTTTTTCTAATCCCATATTTGATAATGCTTTATACATAGCTTTAATAACTATTGGTGGGGTATAAAAAGCATCAGTTACTGTAAACATTGCTTGTTTATATTCGTCTTTGCTTATAATACCCTCATCAATTAATTTTTTCATTTCTATATTTTCTGGTGCTTTCTCATCAAATGCTTGTTGTAAGCCACCCCATCCAACATATTTAGATAATACTTCTTGTTCTTCGGCATTAGCATATCTATCTTCTTCATCTAATTTTTTTAATAGTCTAATCGCCTCAATATTATTTCTAAACTTTTCTTCATTAGATCCAACACCTAAATTATCATCGGTTATTTTATAATTTATTCTATTTTCATAAGGTATTTCTGGGTGAAGAACATAATTTGTAATTCTCTTTTTTACTTTCTTTTCTAATTTTACTTCATTGGTAGGATTATCTATAACCTCAACATTATTATTATCATTAACACTAGATAATATCTCATTTCTTCCAACACTTAAATCAATTTCTTTATCATCAAAATTGTTATAAAAAACAAATAACATATCTGGTGTTATTGTTATTGAAAAATCTTTATCTTCACTTAAATATTTTAAAAATGGGTCTATATCTACGCTTTCTCTTAATAAAGTTTCATCTGTCTTATCAGAATTAAATTGAGTAAAACTCGTTTCGTTATATCCTGTACAGTTTTTGCTTTTTAACATAATAGTTAGATTTCTTTTCTTTGATTTAATGTGTTCCCATTTTTCCAATTCTATTTTATCAACATAAAATGTACCTTTATATTTGGTATCAAATGAATTAAATATATCTACTATTCTATCAGCTAATTCTTGCTCTCTTGGAGCAAATAAACTCATTTGTGTTGGACTTTCTCTTGTAATAACTGTTGTTTCTTTTTCTTCATCTACAACTTTATTATCCAAATATTTATTACGATATTCTTTTAGTCTTTCAAAATCTTTATTATCAATTAAATCAACTGTCCCATTTTCATTATAAACAAATAATTCATCAAAAAGAAAATCATAGAACTCTTTACCTTTCCAAACATTATTATCTTCATCATTAGCAACAATAACGCCATCTTCATCATAGTCCATTATAATGTCATATATTTTATGTCTTTCTAAAATGTGATCTATTAAATCTATTTCATCATTATATTCACCATAATAATTTTCTTGCTCTTTAATATTGCCAAAGTTATCATTAAATATTATTTCTAATCTATCTAATACTTCACTATCTGATAAATCTTTATTAAACCATTCGGCATCTTCTACAATACTTTCCCAATAATCTTCTTTTATTTTTGTGCCAATTTCAACTGTTGCTTTGCCTTTATAATAATGAAGTTCGGTACAATGTTCATTGTCCATAACTCTTGCAACAGTAAATGAATGTTCCTCATCTAATTCATTTATACTTGTAATTGACTCAAAATCAATACTATCTTTTTGATAATCAACTTTTAAGTGAATGTTTTTTTCATCTTTACTTAATAGATTTTCAAGCTCTACAACACTTAATGTCATGCTACCAGAAGGATATGATGGTAAATATAAAAACACTTCTAAATTCTCAATATTTTGTATTATATATTCATCATCATTAATATATACATGGTCGCCTAATCTATATAAATATTTATTATTATCTGAAAAAAGAATACTATTATCAGTATTCTCATCATTTTCTAACTGTAAATTAGTTCCCTCACTACCATTTCTTCGGCTTGATTCTTGATGTTGTTCATCAATCCTATCCATTTCATTTGGTCGGTCGCTTTCAATTCCTCTGTTATATTCTCTTGTTTCATTAAATCCTTCATTATAACTTCTATTCTCTTTTGTGATGTTTCCTCTATCTCGTTCAAATGAGATGTTAGTGTTCCTTTCATCTTCATTGCTTCGTAAGTTCCCATCTTGTTCTCTTTCAAGTATTGCAACCTCATTATTCCATATTTGCCTATCTTGGCTTTCCCCTCCTCTGGTGCTACTAGATTTGGTAGTATATAGTTCCCTATTTTCTTGTAAGTCATGTTCATAATTATCGCTCCTTTCAGCAACATTGCTTTTTTCATTATCATCATAAACTATATTATTTCTTTTATCAAATGTACGAATTTTATTAATTTCAGCAATTTGTATATTTTTTAATGAAACATATATTTCTCTAATACCTGTTTCAGAAATATTACTAACTGCTGCACCTAATCGTGCCATATTTTCTAAATCTTGAAATATTGGTATATCAATAAAATCAGTATTATCAAAATAAGGAGCAGGATTAATACCACTCCTATTTATAATCATATATGCAATACTATTTTCTAGTATTTTCTTATACTTTCTTTCAATAACATCATTTGATATATTTTCTAATCTTGTATCTATCTTATTATCTAATAAATCATTATAGTATTCATAATAATTTTCTTCTGATAGATTTCTAGCTAATGATTTAACTGCACCTATAAAACTACTTTTATCATCAAAAGTTCCAAACTTATTTTCTAATGCTTCAATTACTTGTTCTTCATATACTTTTGGTACTCGCCATATTTTTAATTGCTTACCTTTTCTACCATATATGCTATGAGTATCATTTATACCCCACACATATCTTATTCTCTGCCTACCACCTATTTCTGTTAATAATCCAATTCCAGGTGTTCCTGTATTAACAAATCTTTTGTAGGTGTCATTCCAAGTATTAATATCGGTACAAGCAATAGCAGTTGGTCTTTGGGCATATATTAATAATTGCTCACTAAAATCATTAGTATAGTTCATTGAGGCAGTTTTTAGAAAAGATTGCCAATGTTCAGCATTTTGTGATACATCGGCAATCGTTTTTTCAAATAAATCATTTACTATTCCTACTGTTGTCGCCATATTCCACCTACCTTTCTTTTTCAGTTAGTATTTAACTATTACTCTTTTTAGAACGATTTTCTAATAGTATTGAATAGTAATCTTCTATATCATCTTTTGGTCTGTTTGTAACCAATAATTGATATATAATTCCACTAGCTTCATTTGGAAAAAATCTAACATCAACATAAGTTTCTCCTGTTTCTTCATCAGTTCTTGGGACACTATAAGTTAATATTTTTTCTTTTAATCTTCTAGCAGTTTCCACAAAATTATTATTTTCTAAATCTAATTGACTATGATAATTTAATATATCAACTAATACATTAAAAACTGTTGTATCTAATGTTAAACCAACAATAGGTTTTCTTTCTCCCCAAGCCATTACTTCAACACTCCTCTCGTTACCGATTTTGGGAATATTAGAAGATCCTTTATATCAGTTCCATCTTCTTTACAATTTCCACCAATAACACCTATAATTTCTACACTATTACCAACTTTCAAATCTTTCACTTGTTCTTTTTCTAAAATTGATAAAACAAATGATAAATAACTATAACACTCTTTGAAAGTTCCTTCACTATACATTTTCATGTGTAGTGGCATAGCAATTACAAGTTTTAAATAATAATCATTATTTTTAACTTTATCTAATTTAACTACTTTTCCTGATATTTTAATAGTATTCATTATCTTTCAACACTCCTATCTTTATTTTTTTGTTCTTTACTCATAATTTCAACAAAACTTTTATTTATATCAACATCTTTATTTGGACTTAATTTTTCTTTAATGTCTTTAACTGTTATGCTTTCAATAGTATCATTTAATATTCTTTGTGCTTCTTCTTTATTATCAGCAACTACTGTTACCTCCATATTTCCATATAAATTTACTTTAAAATCATACATTTTCTTTTACCTCTTTTCTTTCATTTTCACAATTTAAAAAAGCAATTATTTTTCTACTCTTAATTGCTTTCTTTAATTCTAGTATTATTGTTATATCACTTGAAGAAATATCCTGTATTTTTTCAAGGTCATCTAATTGGATACCTAAAATACTTTTTTCATCATTAAAACCTGCTTTAAATAGTTTTTCTAACAATTTTGTTGCTTGATTAAAATTATATTTAGCCATTATATTCAACCCTTTCTACTAATTCGCTTATTACTATAATTTGTTTATTAGTATTATGCCTGCAAGTTATAAGAGTTAATGTTGTTTTTTCTCTATTTCTAATAATACTTGCAGTTCCTGTTTTCTCTATATCATAAATATTAACTATTTTATACTTATACTCAAATCCACCATAGATAACACTTATATCATCATCTTTTTCTAACTTATAAACATTCTTAAAATATGCAGTTCTACCATTTCCAGAATGTCCTGCTAATATAAAGTTTCCATTTGCTACATCTGGATAACTTGCTTCGTTTAATATTTGAATATTTTGATTAACATTATTACAATAACTACCTTTTTTACATAGACCTTTTTCTACACCAATTTTAGGTATTTTAATTACTGCAACATAATCAACTTTTGTTTCTTGTTTCTTTTCTTCTTCCTTTTCAGGTGTTTTTTCAATCACTTCTGTATCAATATTTTCTTGTTCTAGATAAAATTCTTCTATCTTTATATCTTCTGCTCTATCTAAAAAATAGTTATATACATATTTTCCACATATAATACAACCACCAATTAAGATAAGTAAAGAGCCAACTATTATAAGTTGACTCTTTTTAAATCTCTTTTTACTATTTTCTCTTTTTGTTTGCACAAATCATCACTCCTATTCCTCCGAAAACGATTAATGTTCCTATTATTTGAACAATAATATAATAATCTTTTACTCCTGTATTTGGCACTTCTATTGGTGCTAATTCATTAACCATAGTACATTTAACTACTTGACCATCTTCAAGTATCTCAAAATACATTCTTTCAGGATTTAAAATATAATCAGGTGTTCCTGTTTCCTTTTCTAATATAAAATATTTTCCATATCTTAATTCATCAATGATAATCATTCCATTATCATCAGTTCTTCCAGAAAAAATAGGTGTTTCTTCATTATCAACAGAATATATCTCTATCAATGTGTTAGGAATAGGTTGATTTGTACTAAAATCTACCTTTGTAAACTCTAACTTACCTATAATAGGTTTATTTTTCATTTCTGCTTTAACTACTTCGCCATTATCTTTTATTTCAAAATAAACTATTTCATCTGTAATTACATATCCTGTTGCAGCTTCACTTTCTATAATGTAATACTTTTGACCAACACTCAAATTTTTAATGATGATCTTACCATTTTCATCTGTTGTTCCTTCAAATATTTTTTCATTATTTTCTGTGAATACTTGTATAGTTGTAAATGGAATAGGTTGTCCATCAACTAAATCAGTCTTTGTAAATTCTAATGTTCCCTTCTTTAAAAGGTTTGTCATTTCACTAGAATTATAAACAACCTCTGTTTTATTATCTTTCTCATTTAATTCAATATGGTATTCAGTTGTATCTAAAACATAATTATCATCAGTTTTTGATTCAACAACTCTATACTTACCTAGTGGTAATGCCTCACTTACTGCATAACCATCACTATTAGTAGTCATAGTACCTACAAGAGTATCTTTCTCATAATATAAATAATTTCCATCAGATGATTTAATATCTTCATCTGCATAAATATTATAAACAATACCTTCTAATTTTTTGGTATTATCATAATTAAAACTATCGTTTTCAGCAGTAAAGATTTCACCACTTTTAAATATTTCAATTTTACCTTTTATTGGAGTATTTTTTACATACATTGTAATAAAAGGTCCATAAGTTGTATATGCAAAATGTGTATCATTTCCAATAGTAAATTCTACACCTTTTTCATCAAGCAAATAACCTTTTGGACTAGATACCTCTATTAGTCGGTAATTTCCACTTTCTAACTTTAAATAAGTCGTAAACTTACCATTTTCATCAGTCTTAAACTCACTATATACTTTACCACCTACAAATTGACTCACATATTGTTTTTTATCTATATTATAGATTTTAAAAGTAGTATCTTTTATAGCGATAGTTTTACCTGTTTCGCTATCTACTTTAAATACTTGTAAATAAGCAGATAAAGCATTATTTAAAATATTATAATATTGTTCTTGTTCACTATTATAATCAACTGTGATATAAAAATCGTAAATCTTTGCAAATCCTGTTGTTGTGTTTACTTGATGAAATTTCCAAACTCCATAAGGTAAATTAATAGTTGCATAACCATTTTTATCAGTTGTTATTTCATCAAACTTGTCGCCATTTGGATAAAAGATTTCAAAAGTTATATCTTTTTCAGCATTTAAAAATGTAGTGTCGCCATCAACAAATTCATATTGTTTTAATATAGAAATATAGTTCTTAACTACTGTTTCAAATACTTCTACTGTTTCACTTTCTTTACCTCTCATATCAAAATTATATTTTGTATTATCTAGTAAATAACCCTCACTTGGGCTAATTTCTTGTAGGTAATAATCATTCCAACTTAATACAGGATTACTTTTAGCATAACCTTCTTCATCTGTTTCAATAGTAGTTATTAGTTTACCTGTACTTTGTTCATAAACACCATATTTAGCACCTTTTAAAGTTGCTTGTCCTTGTGCTACTGTTGTATTAGTTTCTTTATCTTTTTTAATTAATTCAACAGGACTGTAATAACTATTTATTCTAATCTTTGCTATTACAGGATCTACCATACCAGGAACTAACATATTTTGTATTCCACTACCTACAAATACTCTATATGATTTAGTGTATGGCATTTTTTTAGTAAATGAAATATCAATGGCACCATCTTTTGTGGGTTTAATTGTTATATTATTACCATCGACACTATACTCTGCTCCATCTACATTAATATCAAATTGTCCTAAAACATTGTTTGTATCTGTCAAAGTTAATGTTTCTCCTACTTGTAATTTATAAACACCTGCATTAAAGCTAGGCCTATTATAATGATGAGAAATTAATCTTTCTATTTCTGCCTTTTCTGCTGATATATCCAAAGGTGTTCCTTCACCATACCTTGCAGAAGAAAACTTAACTGTTGTATTATTTCCTAGAATTGTTGCCCAAATCATTCCTTGAGCTGCTGCTTTATACTTAACTGTGTTATGTCCTGGATATGTTTGACCATAATATCCAATAAGCAAAACTCTTTCTTTAATTGAATCAGATAGTCCTGTTGCCGACCAGTCAGCAGGATACATTGGATTTCCTTCTGGAATACCTGGCTCAATACAATATGCTGTTTCCCCATCTATACGATAATCTTCCAATCTCCATGAACTATAATTATTTCCATTTTGGTCAAATCTTTCATAATAATATCCTGTAAAATCATAATCTAATGTTGCCGCAGATACTGCCGTTGCTTTTACTGTTAAACCTAGTAATAATGCAAACGCAAACAACATATATTTTGTTATTTTTTTCATCTTATCTTTCCTCCTTTTCACTATGTGCCTAGATGAAAAAAGGCACAAAAAAAGACCAACAATTAATTGGTCATAAATATTTATTTATACTTATTTTTTAATTCACTATCCATATTTGCACCTGTTTCAGTAATAAAATGTAAGAAATAATTTATTTTTCCATTTTTCATTACTTCATAACACCAATGAGCTTTAATGGTAGGTTGTTTAAAATTATCTGGATTATTTTCATTCCAATCTAACACCTCATTTAACTCATTATCTTTAACTCTATACCCAACTGCATTACACTCTGCTAATGTTGAATACTCCGCATTTCCATGTGTAATTGAATAAAACATAGCATTAAATTGTTCATCAGTATTAGTATTTTCATTTTTTTCCTCTTTTGGTGTTTCTATAACTTGTGAATTTTCTACACTATTAGGTGCTTCATTTGAATTTGAATTATCTTTAACTTGATTATTTTGTGTAGTCTTTTGTTGTTTATCTTGATTTGATGAAGAATTTTTATTCACTTGCTTTTGTTCTTTGTTTTTTTCAGCAGTAATATTATTAGTTTCTTTAACATCTTTTTCTTCAATAGGTTGGTTATTTACAATATCTGTACTTTCATCAACATTTGTTAATTCTGGTAATTCAATTTTTTCACTAATTTCATCATCATTCTCGGCAATTTTGGGAACTGATTGCCCATTAAAAGCACCTCCAATTCCTAAAATCAAACTAACAACAACAAACCCTACAAACAAACGAATTATTTTCATTTTCATCACTCCTTTTTCTTGCCATCATCCTATCACTTAAAAATATTTTTGTCATTACTACAAATCTTAATATTTCTAAATATTCTTTTTCAGTTAGTAATAATAGTTAGTATTTTTTTAGGGTGGATTGTAAGGAGGGATTTTTTAGCAAACATACTCCCACTACCTTTCCTGTGAATTTCGTTCTTTGAGCCTTTTTTGGTATTTATCATACCATTCAACTGCTTTGATAACATATTCTTCTCGTTCTCTATCATTTTTTAGAGAACTTGGGAGTACATTACTTAATCTGTTCATACTTACTTTTAATTTAGGAGTTTGATTTGGTTTTTCTTCTTCCATCAATTCTTCCATATCATCAATAGTAAGTTTCCCATCTTGGCTTAATTTTTTCAGTCTAATAGCTTGTGATAATGATGGTGTGCAATCATAACATTCCATAATATCTAACAAATCGTTTTGTTCTTCTTTTGTTAAATATGATATTTCAACAGCAGGTCTAAATGCCATACTAGGTGATTGTTTTAAACATTCATTATCTACCATTTCTAAAAACTTTGGTATTAATTCTGTTAAACGAACATATCGCCTAACTTGCTCTCTACTTTCTTTAACTTCATTGGCAACTACATCTCTTGCATCTAACTTCTGCTCCATTGGTGCCGAAGTTAAATCTGTTCTTTCACCTTGATGTTTAATTGCTTCTAATTTTAATTTATAAGCAAATGCTTTTTCACTAGGTAATATTTTCTCTCTTTGTAAATTACTATCTACCATTATAATAGTTGCTTCATCATCAGTTAAATCACGAACAAGACATGGTATAGTATCTAATTTCAAAATCTCACTTGCTTTTTTTCGCCTGTGTCCTGAAATCATTTCATATCTACCATCTTGTTTCTTTCTAACTATTACAGGGTCTATAACACCTTTTGATTTAATACTTTCAATTAGAGATTGCATTTCATCATTAACTAATACCTTAAATGGGTGTTTTGGGAAATCATCAATATCATTAATTGATATATCAATAACTTTTTCTAAATTAGCACTATCTCTTTCTTCTTGTGTTGTAAAAAGGTCATCTATCGTGGGAAGGTGCATTTTGTTTTCTTTCTTTTCCACTCTCTATAACCTCCTTTGCAAAAGAAGAATATGCCTCTGCAACACGATTATTTTTATCATAAGAAAAAATACTCTGTCCTACTTTTGTTGATTCTGCTACTTTAACTGCTATTGGTATTTTAGTATCAAATATTTTTATGACACTCCCATAATTTTCTTGCAGAGCAATTTTAGTTTCCTTTGATAGATTTGTTCTACCATCTACTAATGTTAATAAAATACCTTCTACATTTAGATTAGGATTGATTTGCCTTTTTACTTTTTGAACAGTCCTTAATAATTGTCCCATACCTTTGGCAGCTAAATATTGTGTTTGCACAGGTATAATAACTCTATCAGCACTCGCCAATGCATTTAAGGTAATCATTTCTAAACTCGGCATACAATCAATTAAAATGTAATCATAGTTATTTTTAATATCTTTCAAGCAATTTCTCATAGTATATTCTCTGCTCATAGCATTTACTAATGAAACTGCTAATGCCGATAAATCTAAATTAGATGGTATTAAATCAACACCTTCATCATGATGTAATATAACATTATTAGTATTTATATCTTTATCATTCATTGATGCTTCCATTAGATTAGCAATCGTTGGTATATTCTCTGTATCATAATATCCCATACAAGTTGTTAGATCACCCTGTGGGTCTGCATCAACTAATAATACTTTATAACCTAACTTTGATAATCCTACACCAAGATTAAATGTTGTAGTGGTTTTGCCAACTCCACCTTTTTGGTTTGCTACTGCAATAACCTTACAATTAGACATATCTTCCCTCCTTTCTTTAATTTCTAGCCAATTCAATTTAATGAAATGGCTATGTATTGGCATAAAAAAGAACTGAAAAATTAATTCAGCTCAATATGTATATATATAAATTATGATAATGCAGGTAATTCTTTATTAGCATAATTTTCCCATCTATCCACAACATCACTTTTCATCTTTGCTGTAACCTTAACATATATATCATAGGTAACATTTATATTCTTATGTCCTAATCTCTTTGCTACTGCTTTAATATCAGCACCAGACTCAATTAATCTTGTAGCATGGGTATCTCTAAAATCGTGAAATCTACAAGGAATACCTAATTCATAATGAATAACTTTAAATGGATATTTACAAGTATCAGTTCCCTCAAAAATACCGTTCTTTTTTACAAAGACTAAATGAACTTCTGGTAATGCTACATCTAATTCTGCAATAGCATTTATAATTTTTATTTCTTTCTGTCCATTATATGGATTAACTACTTCCTTTGCATAATGTTTCATATAGCAATCTCCATATTGCTTTTGATTTTCCTCTTGCTCTTTTTTATATTCTTTTAGTGCATTTACTAATGTATCGCCAATTTCAATAGTTCTATAACTACTTGGTGTTTTACAAGTTCCAAAGTACCATACAGTAGTTGAATTACCACTAATATGTCTTTTTTTAGTTCCACCTGCCTGATTTTTTTTCAATATATTTCTATCAACTCTCAATGTCTTTTTCTCAAAATCAATATCTTCCCAAGTTAATCCAAATACTTCTGATACACGAAGTCCTGTATGATAAGCAGTTAATGCAGCATAATACATACAATGATTTCTTGTAAATCTATTTAGTATCATATCTACTTCTTCCTGTGTAAAAATATGTGCAGGATCATCAGCAGGAACATCATATTTTGGTAATTTTACTTTAAGTGATGGGTTATCTTTTATAAATCCAACACCATCACAAGCATAAGTAAACGAACCTTTAACTACTTTTAACATATTATGAAGATAATTTCTTGTATAAGACCCTTGTAAATACTTTTCATTAATAAATTCCTGTAATGTCGCAGTTGTAATTTGTGGCAACAAATAATGTCCTATAAATGGTTTAATATGAATTCTTATTATTCTCTTATAAACTTCTATTGTGTGATATTTTAAATTAACCTCACAATATTCTTTCATCCAATAATCTAAATAATCGCTATATGATATATCTTCTGGCTTGAATGAACGACCTGTCTGCATATATTCATTATAAGCAATTACCCCTGCTTTCTCTGCTTCTGCTTTCGTATTAAATCCAGATTTAGTAATCTGCTTTCTTTTACCACCAACTCTTGCTGCTTCAAATGAGTATTGATAGTAATTTCCTCTCTTTCTTACATTAATCATTTTTTATCTACCTCTTTCCTTTTGTATTTGGTAAATAAAAAGGAGCTAACATAAAATGTTAACTCTTAATGTCTTTTATTTGTCTTGTCATCCACTTTTATTTTAGGATGACAAACGGATGACAAACCACTATTTGGAGGACAATTTTTAAAATCTCAAATCCTCGCAAACCCTTATTTTATGGGCTATCTACCACAACAATTCTTATATTTTTTCCCACTTCCACATGGACATGGATCATTACGACCTATTTTTTTATTTTGATTTACTTTAGGTGATTGTTTTAAAGTTTCTTTTCCATCATTAGTTTGAACTTGTTCTTTTCTTTCTGGAGCAATATTCTGTTTAATTTCTACTCTCATTAAAAGGTTTGTAATATTTGCGTCTATGTTATCTTGCATTTTATCAAATATTTCATATCCTTCTAATGCATATGCTTGTAATGGATTTGTTTGACCATAACCACGTAAGCCAATACCTTCTCTTAAGTGTTCCATTGCGTTAATATGTTCAATCCAGGCATCATCTATTACTTTTAGTGAAATAAATTTAGTGAATCCTTCACTTATATCCTTTGGAATATCTTTAATTTTTTCTTCATAATCTTTCTTTAGTAAATCACTAATAAAGTCAATTACTTCATCTTCTTTTTTACCAGTTATGTCTTGAACTGAAAACTTACTATGTCTAAGAATATTATTATTAAAGTGTTGAGTAATATCAGTTAAATCTTTTTCAGTTAGGTATCCTTCTGGTGCGATATGACTATCTACAAACATATCTACGTAATCAGTAAAGGTTTCATATGTTTCTGCTGCGATATCTTCGGTATCTAAGATATTATTTCTACGATCATAAATTATCTTTCTTTGTTCAGATACGATGTTATCGTAGTCTAGTAAGCTTTTACGCATATCATAGTTGTTGCCTTCTACTTTCTTTTGAGCACTTTCTACTGATTTAGAAAACATTTTTGATCTGATTGGTTCGGTATCATCATATCCCATATTTTGGATCATTGTTTTAATTTTATCAGTACCAAATCTTCTCATTAAGTCATCTTCAAATGAGATAAAGAATTGAGAATATCCTGGATCTCCTTGACGTCCAGCACGACCTCTTAACTGATTATCAATACGACGAGATTCATGTCTTTCAGTTCCGATTACACATAAACCACCTAAATCTTTTACACCTTCGCCTAATTTAATATCGGTACCACGTCCAGCCATGTTTGTGGCAATTGTGATAGCCCCTTTTTCTCCAGCTTTAGCTATAATTTCAGCTTCACGAGCATGATTTTTAGCATTTAATACTTCATGAGGAAGTTTTTCTTTTTTAAGTAAGCTACTTAAGTATTCATTTGATTCTACAGATATTGTACCAACTAGTATTGGTTGACCAGTAGAGTGAACTTCTTTAATAAATTTAACTATTGCATTATATTTACCTTTTTCAGTTGCAAACATTAAATCGGCCATATCTTCACGAATACATGGTTTATTTGTAGGTATTTCAATTACATACATATTATAGATTTCTCTAAATTCTTCTTCTTCGGTTTTAGCTGTACCTGTCATACCAGAAATTTTATTGTACATTCTAAATAGATTTTGGAATGTAATTGTTGCCATGGTTTTAGTTTCTTCATTAATTTTAACGCCTTCTTTAGCTTCAATTGCTTGATGTAAACCTTCACTAAATTGACGGCCATGCATTAAACGTCCAGTAAATTGGTCTACAATTATTACAGCGCCTTCTTCATCTACTACATAATCTACATCTATTTTCATTCCATAGTTAGCTTTTAAAGCTTGATTTATATGATGTACTAAAGCGGTATTATCAGCATCATATAGATTACTTATTTTAAAATAGCTTTCAACTTTTTGACTTCCTTCTGGAGTAAGCATTACAGTTTTAGTTTTTTCATCAACTATATAATCTTCTTCTTCTTTTAATTTTTTTACAGCCCTGTCAGCTTCAACATATAAATTAGCTGAATTCATTTTACCACCAGAAATAATAAGTGGTGTTCTTGCTTCATCAATTAACATTGAGTCTATTTCATCTAAGATACAATAGTTAAGTCCTCTTTGAGTGCGGTCTTCTTTTCTTCCAACCATATTATCTCTTAAGTAATCAAAACCAATTTCATTGTTAGTTGAATAAGTAATATCACAGTTATAAACAGCTTGTTTTTCTTCAGGAGATAATTCTCTTAAGTTAACTCCAACTGTGATTCCTAAAAAGTTATAGATTGGTCCCATCCACTCAGCATTACGGGCAGATAGGTATTCATTTACGGTAATTACATGAACTCCTTTACCAGCTAAAGCATTTAAATAAGCAGGTAATATTGTGGTTAAAGTTTTACCTTCACCTGTTTTCATTTCTGCGATATTACCATAATGAATAGCAAGGCCACCAATTAATTGGACTCTATAAGGCTTTTCCCCTATTTTACGATATGCCGCTTCTCTAACAGTAGCAAATGCTTCTACTTTAATATCTTCTAATGTTTCTCCATTAGCAAGTCTTTCTTTAAATTCAGCAGTTTTTCCTTGAAGTTCTTCATCACTCATCTTAGAATATTCTTCATCTAAAGCTTCTATTTGATCAGCAATTTTATTAAATCTTCTTAATTCTCTGTATTCTGTATCTACAAGTTTTTTTATTAAACTCATATACTTCACCCTCTCAAATTACTATTATAACAAAAAAATAGGACTATTGCATCCTATTTATTGAATTTCTTTAATTCTTTGTTATGTTAAACTAAACCATTAACTTTTAAGAATTGTTTTTTGAATAATTCCTTGTTTTCTGCGAGTTTAGTTATTTCGATTAAAAAATTTTTATAATCTTCATCTTCAAAATACATTTTTTCGGTTGCATAGCCTTTTGACCCAAATTTATCTAAAATGTGCTGTCTTGATTCTTCAATTATTTCATCTATTGTACTGTTAGGATTATGCTTTAAACGGTATGCATATGTTCTTTTTAAAGGACCTTCTATTAAAGTATTTCGATCTGCTGATGATACGATTTTTCCATAAATACTTCTTGGTTCCCCAGGCATACTAGCACGATGATCATAGACTGCTTCAGCCATTATTTTAATTTCCTCATCGGTAAAAAATTGTTTTAAATTTTCATCGGCTAAAAGCATTTCACTAGATACTTTTTCATGATTTTTTGCATCTATATAATGGCCAATATCATGATAAGCTGCTATAGTGTAAACCATATCGTAATTAATATTATCAAGTGTTTTAGCAAATTTAAAACTTCTTTCAATTACATACTTAATATGATCCAAATTATGCCCCAGATCATTTTTTTCATAACTTGGGAAAATGTTATCTTCCATATATTTTTTTAGTTCTTTATTTATTGCCATTTTTAATTAGTTGGACTCCTTGTCATTTTGTAATTTTTCAATATAATTTCTTTGAGTATTAATAAAGCTTTGTTTGTCAGACAATAGTTTTCGTATATCAATTAAGAATTTTTCGTATAATGAATCTTTAAAATAAAATTTAGCATAGCCATTTTCTCCAAATTTATTTAATAGTGCCTCATATGCTCCTTCATATATTTCGTCATCTGTTAAAGTAGGATTTTTCTTTTTACCATATTTATAGGATCTTTCTAAACACTGTTCAACTGATGAATTGCGTGAAGCTGACGACAGAATCTTTCCATATATATTTCTTGGCTCTTTATCAGTTTTTGCTCTTTGATCTTCAATTGCTTCTTTAATAATTAAACGTTCTTCCTCGGAGAAAAAAGATTTCAAAAAATTATCATTATACATTATTGATGCACTTAATATTTCATGATCTTTTTCATTGTTATTTTTTCTAATATCATGATAACTAATCACTGTATATAAAATATTATCATCCACATTTAAACTATTTTCCTTTATGATAGCTATACTACGTTTAAGTACATAATCTATTCTATCTTTATTATCGCCTATAAAATTATTCTCATATTGTGGAATAATATTTTCCTCGATATATTTTTTTAGTTCTTCATTTATTTCCATGTTACCTCTTTTATTTTAAAAATAGGACTCTTGCATCCTATTTTATATCATTTGTAAATTATTATTTTGTATTAATGATACCGTAAGCTCCATCTTTTCTTTTATATAGTACAGATGTGCATTCTTCATCAATATTTTTAAATACAAAGAAATCATGACCTAGAAGTTCCATTTGAAGAATTGCTTCTTCTTCATCCATAGGTTTAATATCTAAATTCTTTCTTTTTACTATCTTATCAGTATTTTCTTCAGGTTCATCAAAATCAAATATAAAATCTACAGTAGGTTCTTTCTTTAATTTAGCATTTAGTCTTGTTTTATTTTTTCTTATTTGTCTTTCTAACTTATCTACCATTAAATTAACTGCAGCATATAGATCACTATGTTTTTCTTCTGCTCTTAAAGTAAATTTCTTAGTAGGAATTGTAACTTCAATTATTTGATCATTATCTTTTACTCTTATTACAACATTTGCTTTAATATTAGAATGGTCTTCAAAGTATTTATCAAGTTTTCCTAACTTTTCCTCAATGTGTGCTCTAATAGCATCTGTAACTACAAGTTTGTCTCCACGAATTAAAATTTCCATATAATCATCTCCTAATTAAATTATACCATTAATTAAAGAAAAAAACTACAATATTGTAGTTAAACCAACAGTGGCAACTTCAATAGCTTGTAGTCCTTTGGCAGTTTCAATTAGTTTGAAGTCTACAAGATCTCCTTCTTTAAGAGATTTATAACCTTCCATATTGATAGCTGAATAATGAACAAATATATCATCTAGATTTTCACATTCAATAAAACCATATCCTTTGTCATTATTGAACCACTTAACTTTACCTCTCACACTAAACACCTACCCTTCTTTACATTCATAAATTCTCCTACATTTTTTAATCACTACATATCTTTTTTGTCATGACATGTTCGATTATATCAAAAAGAAATTTATATTTTGTAAAAGAAGTCTTAAAATTTATTTTTTAGGATTTATTATTTAGAAGATTTAATAAAATTTATATTTTAGACATTATATTGAGTATTTTGGACTATTTTTCGTTAATAATATCTTTATATTTTTTAGAGCACATAAAAACTTTTTCATTATTATTTAAGATAAAATAGTTTTCATTCCAGTTATATAGTATTACTTTATCTGTGTTTACTATGCAAGCTCTATGGATTTGTTTAAAATTATTATTACATTTAGTTAAAGCTTCAGATAAAGTTAATGATACCGGATATTTATTTGTTTCGGTTACAACGTATAGTTTTCTTTCAGTTGTTTCCCTATAAATATATAAAATACTATTTAGGGATAATTCTAAATCTCCTTTTTTATCTAAAGGAAAAAAATCATTATGATTAATAAAACATTTAATAATATTCTTTAGTTCTTTCTTTAATTTATCTCGTAAATTATCCATCTTGTCTATAATACAGTAAACTTTTCTAGCCTTTTTCAGAATAATATTATTTATTATTTCATCTGAACTTATAAAGATTATTTCACTATTTAAGTCTACTTCTCTTATTTTATTTACAAATTTGATAATACTTTTCATATTGCTTAAACAAATATTAATTATATATATTTTTAGGCTATTTTTGGTTATACTAAATTTGTTATTTAAATCTATTGTGTTTTCTTCTTTAATGTCATATACAATATTATTTTTAAACATTATGTTATCTATAATTTCATGGTATATTTTACGATACTCTTTTTGACTTTCTATTACTATATAATCTATCATTATTAAATCTCCTAAATTTTTATTTGAAACATTTTATTTTTGATTAGGATTATTAATAATACTTCTTGTTAATATAATTTATTCATTTCTTTTTTAAGTTCTTTTTCTTTTAAAGATCTTCTTTTGTCATAGTTATGTTTACCCTTACATAAGCCTAGTTTTATTTTAGCTTTATTATTTTTAAAATATAATTCTAAGGGTATTAAAGTATAACCTTCGGCTTCTAAAGATAATTTTAATCTATTTATTTCATTTTTGTGTAAAAGAAGTTTTCTAGTTCTTCTTTCTTCATGATTAAATCTATTGCCTTCATTATATTTGGCAATATACATATTTATTAAGTAGACTTCATTATTTTTAATTTTAGCATAGGTATCTTTAAGGTTAGCACTACCTTTTCTTATTGATTTTATTTCAGTACCTGTTAAAACAATACCTGCTTCTATTTCTTTTTCAATAAAATAATCAAAATAGGCTTTACGATTTTTTATTTCCACGTTTATCACCATCCAAAAGTACAAAGTCAATTGTTTTACTTGCTTTGCTTGCACTTATACATTTTACCTTAACTTTGTCTCCTAGTCGATACCTTTTTTTAGTTCTTTGGCCAATTATGGCATACATTTCTGGTATATAACTATAAAAATCATCTTCTAAAGTATTAATATGAACTAAGCCTTCAATTAGATTATCTAATCCAACAAACATACCAAAATTAGTTAAACCAGTGATATGGGCAGTATAGACTTCTCCGATATGATCTTCCATATATTCAGCCATTTTCATATCATTTACTTCTCTTTCAGCATCTACTGCTGCTTGTTCACGATTACTAGAGTTTAGCGCAATAAAATCTAAATTTTCATTCCAATAATTGATTGTTTCATTATTGATTTTATTTTCATATAAATAAGTTCTAAGTAATCTATGAACCATTAAATCAGGATATCTTCTAATGGGACTAGTAAAATGAGTATAGCATAAACTTCCTAAACCAAAATGGCCTATATTATCCTTTGAATAAATAGCTTTTTGCATACTACGAAGTAATATTTCAGATAACATACTACTTTCTGGTTTATCTTTTAATTGACTTATTATTTTTTGCATTTGAGTTGGCTTTATATCATTAAATTTACCATTTATTTTATAACCTAACATATTGACTAAATGTATAAAATTATCAATTTTTTCAGTATTTGGTTTATCGTGAACACGATAGATAAAAGGTAAATCCATATTATAAATGTGAGATGCTA